>OBWJ01000096.1_pt1 | contig 94006 bp, 83 predicted proteins | sample 1495181 | NCBI WGS metagenome assembly OBWJ01 (sample SAMEA2580041, study PRJEB22360) | human gut metagenome
GTGTACCCGGATCCATTTGTTGGTTGCCGCCAACGATGTTTTTATACATCTTCGTACGACCGTTCACGTCATCGGATTTCACAGTTAACATTTCTTGTAAGGTGTAAGCCGCACCGTATGCTTCAAGTGCCCATACCTCCATCTCACCGAAACGTTGACCACCAAATTGTGCTTTACCACCAAGTGGTTGTTGAGTAACAAGACTATAAGAACCTGTTGAACGAGCATGCATTTTGTCATCAACTAAGTGGTTCAATTTGAGCATGTACATATAACCTACGGTTACTGGACGCTCGAATTTCTCACCTGTACGGCCATCGTATAATGTGATCTGACCTGAAGTTGGTAAGCCACCAAGTTTCAACATTTCTTTGATTTCTTGCTCATCCGCACCATCAAACACTGGTGTTGCTACCGGTAAACCTTTACGTAGGTTTTCTGCTAAACGCATGATTTCGTCATCACTAAAGGTGCTTAAATCCACTTTTTGTGCGCCATGACCTAAATCGTATGCTTTTTGCATATAGCCACGAAGTTTCTCAACATCTTGTTTTTGTTTGATCATCGCATTGATTTGATCACCGATACCTTTAGCAGCTAAGCCTAAGTGGGTCTCTAAGATCTGACCGATGTTCATACGAGATGGTACACCCAGTGGGTTCAATACGATTTCAACCGGTTGACCGTTTTCATCGTATGGCATATCTTCCACAGGGTTGATTTTTGAGATAACACCTTTGTTACCGTGACGCCCCGCCATTTTATCACCCGGTTGGATGTGACGTTTCACCGCTAGGTAAACTTTAACCACTTTTAACACGCCTGGTGCGAGGTCATCGCCTTTAATGATTTTCTTACGTTTTACTTCAAGTTTGTGTTCAAACTCTTTACGTAATTCTTCATATTGCTCAGCAAGCTGTTCTAATTGGTTTTGTTTTTCTTCATCTGAAATGGTTTGTTCTAACCATTTTGTGCGATCCATTTTATCTAATTGAGCCGCATCAATACCGCCAGCGATAAGTAGATTACGCACACGAGCAAACAAGCCAGCTTCTAAGATTTCTAATTCATCAGAAAGGTCTTTCTTAGCTTGTTTTAACTGCATTTCTTCAATTTCTAATGCACGTTTGTCTTTTTCTACGCCATCACGGGTGAAGACTTGAACGTCAATTACAGTACCGCTTACGCTGTTTGGTACGCGTAATGAAGAGTCTTTCACATCAGATGCTTTTTCACCGAAGATTGCACGTAACAATTTTTCTTCTGGTGTTAATTGCGTTTCGCCTTTAGGGGTGACTTTACCGACTAAGATGTCGCCACCTTTTACTTCAGCACCCACATAAACGATACCTGATTCATCCAATTTGCTTAATGCAGATTCACCTACGTTTGGAATATCCGCAGTGATTTCTTCAGAACCTAATTTAGTATCACGCGCCACACAAGATAATTCTTGAATATGGATTGTCGTGAAGCGGTCTTGTTGTACAACACGCTCGGAAACTAACATTGAGTCTTCGAAGTTATAACCGTTCCAAGGCATGAACGCCACACGGATATTTTGACCTAATGCTAATTCACCTAAGTCTGTTGAAGGACCATCTGCTAACACTTCACCACGGTTAATTGGATCGCCTAAATTCACACAAGGAATTTGGTTGATACAGGTATTTTGGTTAGAACGGGTGTATTTAATTAAGTTATAAATATCGATACCCGCTTCGCCTGCTACGGTTTCGTCTTCATTTACTTTGATAACGATACGAGAAGCATCAACATATTGAACTGTACCACCACGTTTCGCTACAACCGCCACACCTGAGTCAAGTGCGATTGGTTTTTCCATACCTGTACCCACTAACGGCTTATCAGCACGTAAAGTAGGAACCGCTTGACGTTGCATGTTCGCACCCATTAAGGCACGGTTCGCATCGTCATGCTCTAAGAATGGAATTAACGCTGCTGCCACAGATACAACTTGTTGGGTTGAAACGTCCATATAATGAATTTCTTCTGGTTTATAAAGACCTGATTCACCACGTTCACCACGTGCAGTAACGAATGCATCTGTAAAGCGATTGTTCTCATCAAGGTTTGAGTTCGCCTGTGCAATGATGTAGTTTGCTTCATCAATTGCAGATAAATATTCGATTTCTTCGGTTACTTGACCATCAACCACTTTACGATATGGCGTTTCTAAGAAACCATAATCGTTAGTACGGGCAAACGCAGAAAGTGAGTTGATCAAACCGATGTTTGGACCTTCAGGGGTTTCGATTGGACATAAACGACCATAGTGAGTGTTATGTACGTCACGCACCTCAAAGCCAGCACGTTCACGTGTTAAACCGCCTGGACCTAATGCAGAAATACGACGTTTGTGTGTTACTTCTGATAATGGGTTGTTTTGGTCCATGAATTGCGAAAGTTGTGAAGAACCAAAGAATTCTTTCACTGCCGCAGAAATTGGTTTTGGATTAATTAAGTCTTGTGGCGTGATTGCATCTAAATCGCCTAAAGATAAACGCTCTTTAACGGCTCTTTCTACACGAACTAAACCAATACGGAATTGGTTTTCTGCCATTTCACCCACAGAACGAATACGACGGTTACCCAAGTGGTCGATATCATCCACTTCACCACGACCATTACGGATATCGATGAGTTTTTTCATCACACGAATGATATCGTCGTTACTTAAAATACCTGTGCCCTCGCCTTCAGGAATACCTAATGAGCGATTAAACTTCATACGACCTACTGCAGATAAATCATAACGTTCTGCAGAGAAGAATAAGTTATGGAACAATGCTTCTGAAGATTCTGGTGTAGGTGGTTCACCTGGGCGCATCATACGATAGATTTCATATAACGCACTTACACGATCGTAAGTTGGATCAACACGTAATGTTTCAGAAATATACGGACCGTAATCTAAGTCATTCGTGAATAATGTTTCGATCACTTTATAGCCTGCTTGCGATAATTTCGCTAACACTTCTAAAGAAATCTCACCATTTGCAGGACAAATGATTTCACCAGATTCAAGATCAACGTAATCTTTCGCGGCAACTTTACCTGCGATATATTCAGTTGGCACTTCAACTTGTGTCACATTATCTTTTTCTAATGCTTTGATGTGACGAGCAGTGATACGACGACCGCGTTCTACATAGACTTTACCATTTGCTTCGATATCAAACGTCGCCGTTTCACCACGTAAACGTTCTGGCACTAATGTCATGAGTAATTTATTGCCAGCAATCTCGAAAGTTACTTTGTCGAAGAATAAGTTTAAGATTTCTTCAACAGTGTAACCTAACGCACGTAAAATAATGGTTGCCGGTAATTTACGACGACGGTCAATACGCGCATATAAGTTATCTTTTGGATCAAATTCGAAATCTAACCAAGAACCACGGTAAGGGATAATGCGTGCGTTATAAAGCACTTTACCTGAAGAGTGTGTTTTACCTTTGTCAGAATCAAAGAATACGCCTGGGCTACGGTGTAATTGTGAAACGATAACACGCTCAGTACCATTGATGACAAAGGTACCGTTGTCAGTCATTAATGGGATTTCACCCATATATACTTCGCTTTCTTTAATGTCTTTGACTGCGCGTGATGAAGATTCTTTATCGTAGCTAACTAAACGTAATTTTACTCGTAAACCTGCTGCATAAGTTGAACCACGAATTTGACATTCACGTACATCAAATTCTGGTTCTTCTAAACGGTAATCAACATATTGTAATTCTGTATAACCGTTATTGCTTACGATTGGAAAAACAGAACGGAATGCAGCTTCTAAGCCTTGTTGACCTTCAGGATCTTTTTGAATGAATTTATCAAAAGAATCTAATTGGATAGTTAATAAATAAGGTACATTTAAAACTTGCGGACGTTTGCCGAAGTCTTTACGAATTCGTTTTTTCTCAGTATAGGAGTAACCCATTATTGGTTTTCCTCTGTAAATTTTAGTGAGACCGAGTTGATATAAAAAAAGTGCGGTCAAATTAATTGACGCGTTTTATTTATATCGGAGATTGACGCCGTTTCGGATACCGCACTCTGAACCTTACTTCTGTAGTGGGCTACTTAAATTAAAACGTCTGATTAATTTAAGTGAAAACAGATACCATTAAACGGAAAATGCCTATCTGTTTTTTGCACTGTTTTTGATAGCACAAAATGGCTGATGGTAAACCACCAGCCATTAAGCCTGAGAAACAGGACATAAGTGAATCAAAAATTATTTGATTTCTACTTTTGCACCAGCTTCTTCTAATTCTTTCTTAAGTGCTTCAGCTTCTTCTTTAGAAACGCCTTCTTTTAAGTTAGCTGGAGCAGATTCAACTAAGTCTTTAGCTTCTTTTAAGCCTAAACCAGTTGCACCACGTACTGCTTTGATAACTGCTACTTTGTTAGCACCAGCTTCAGCAAGAACTACGTCGAATTCAGTTTTTTCTTCTGCCGCTGCTGCTGCACCGCCAGCTGCTGGAGCTGCTGCTACTGCTGCTGCAGAAACGCCGAATTTTTCTTCCATCGCTGCGATTAATTCAACGATTTCAGTTACAGATTTAGAAGCGATCGCTTCAATGATTTGTTCGTTAGTTAATGACATAACAATCAATTCCTAAAATTAATAAAGTTAAATGAAGTAAGAAACGCTTAATGATTAAGCTGCTTCTTGTAATTTGTCGCGTAATGCCGCAAAAGTGCGAACAAGTTTGCCTGCCGCAGCTTCTTTCATTGTGCCCATTAAACGTGCAATTGCTTCTTCGTAAGTTGGTAATGTTGCTAAGAATTCAACATCTTGGATCTTACCTTCAAAGGCTGCACCTTTAATTTCAAACTTATCGTTTGCTTTAGCAAAATCTTTGAACAAACGTGCTGCTGCACCTGGGTGTTCATTAGAGAATGCGATAAGTGTTGGACCTACAAACGTATCTTGTAAGCATTCGAAATCAGTGCCTTCAACCGCACGACGTAATAAAGTATTACGAACAACGCGCATTGTTACACCAGCTTCACGAGCTGCTTTACGTAATTCAGTCATTTTATCAACAGTTACACCACGAGAGTCCGCGATTACTGCTGAAAGTGCACCTTTGGCTGCTTCATTTACTTCGGCAACAATTGCTTGTTTGTCTTGAAGATTTAATGCCATTGGCTTTTAGCTCCTGAATACACTCCGATTTCTCGGAATTAATTTACCTTATCGAAAGAGTTATCTTTCAGACTAGGACGACTTCGGTGCCCAGAAGCAAGAAATATTCTTATTCTGTTCACCATCTACGTAGGATTATTAAGACGATTATTGCTAACCATTCCCTACGGTCTTGGACGGGGCTTGAATAGGTCAAGCACCAACCAGAAATTTTACGCTAAGCGTAATTTAGGAGCGAGATTATAGTGATTAATCTCGCTCTTGTAAAGTCTATTGTAGAAAAAATCTGCAGATTTTAACCGCACTTTCCTATTATTTTCTTACTGCAATCGCTTCGATTTCTAAACCAACATCTTTTGGTAAGCGAGCAACTTCTACGCAAGAACGAGCAGGAAAATTCGGGTGATTATTTTCTTTAAAGAATTTCTCATACTCTGCATTTACTGCTGCAAAATCATTCAGATCTTTCACAAACACAGTGGTTTTTACAATATCACCCACTTTCAAACCAGCCTGTTCAATAATGGCTTTCACGTTTTCTAACGATTGACGCGCCTGAGCTACAATATCTTTTGGCACTTCACCCGTTGCTGGATTAACCGGGATTTGACCTGATGTTAAAACTAAATTACCTAAATCTACCGCTTGAACATAAGGACCGATTGCGGCTGGGGCTTTTTCTGTATGAATGATTTTAGTCATGATATTCTCCTTTAATATTGACGTATAAATACGCTTGCTATCCTAACATATAAGTGACTTTATCGCTTATACGAGTATTCTTAATCAATCTCTTTTAATACATCATCAGACAATTCTTTCTGTGAACTTTCTTTTACTTTGCCATCATTTACTTTAAATTCTAAATTCTGATAGTAAGCTTCGCGGAAAGTAACATAAGGATCTTGTGCTTGATTGAGCAATTCTGTTTGGTCCAATGTTTTCGAGCGTTTATCTACGGCTTGCACACCATATTTCACCAGTGACCATGGGCCGCCTACCCAATTCCAGAAAGGATAAGTATAAGCCGCATCGACCACTGCACCGGTTAATTGACGAGGTGTTGTCGCATTATAAATTGGTAATACAATATAAGTACCTGCATCTACACCATAGGTGCCCAATGTTTCACCAAAGCTACGCTGATCATAAACCTGCAAGTCTTTGCTTGCACTGGCAAAGTCAAATAATCCACCGATACCAAAGGTAGAGTTAATCCAGAAACGGTTGAAGTGAACAAAGGCTTTTTTCGGTTCACCTTCTAATAAACGGTTCACAAAGCTCACTGGTTCATCTAAGTTATTTGCCACATTGGATAAACCTTTTGTAACCGGTGTCGGCACGTAATCACGCCAGCCTTTCGCTGCAGGTTCTAACACATAACGGTCCATGACTTTATAGTTAAAATCAAACATCGTACGGTTAAAACTTTCTAATTTATCATTGCGTTCACCATCTGCTTTTGTCGCACAACCAGTTAATACAGCTGTAGCCATTAAGCCGACCGCAAGTAAAGGTGTTTTTTTCATTCCACTTTCCTATCACAAAAAATTGTCTTTATTCTAACCAACTTGAAAGATAACTACAAAAAATTTATTAAAACCTAGAGATGACTTTTCTGTTAGCTATGTTTAATCATGGTGCTCTTTAGTTTTCCCAAAATAACTTTTGTTCCCGACATAAACAAAAATGCCACCTTTCGGTAGCATTCTTTGCAATATAGATTAATTATTCAGTTGCATCTTTTAGTGGAATTTCTGCATCTGGCTCGCGAGTAATACGGTTACGTAAATCACGACGAATAATCTCAATTGTCCAGAACCAGAAGATATGTCCCACTAATTCAGAAATATGTTCATATAACGGCCATTCTGCAACAGGTGGTGTTAAACCCAATGCAGGGAAAGTGATGTAGTGAACACAAATATCTGCGATTAAACCTGCACCAATACCTTGCCAGAATTTGATTTTAGGGAAACGTTCTGCCACTAAACAGTAAGCAATAGCAAATACTAATGAGAAAGTAATGTGAGTCACGCCAATCCAGTCAAAACCATGATCTGCAAAAGTGAATGCTGCTTGAGTTGGGTCAATACCTAAATAATCACGTAAGAATACGTGTGGTGGGTTTAAAAACGCACGTGAACAGACTTGAAGAATTTGATCTTGGCTTAAACCTGTGATGTCTACTTTACATGCTGCTGCGAAGAAATCGATTGGACTACGCGGTGGGAATGGATGCTCAGCACCCCATTTTACGAATGCAGAAATTAAACCTGCAATAATACCAACAAAAATCGCTACGCCATAACGACGACGATTAGCAGGAGTTTGTTCAAAAATACCTGACATATATTTGCTCCGAAAAAAGAAAAAAATGACCGCACTTTGTATCAAAAGTCGCGGTTCCCATTTTGCTTTAGCAAAACTTGTCTTGAATTCTCAATGACTTTGGTGAGTTAGTCAAGAACTAATTATTAAGAGTTAGAACATTTTATGCAAGAATAAAAAATGCGGTTATTTCTAACCGCACTTTCATGTTTTTTAAATTAAAGTTTTGCTGAAAGCATTGCTTCTAATTTCTCTTGGTCAACTGCAAATTTGCGAATCCCCTCTGCTAATTTCTCAACAGCCATCGCATCGCTGTTATGTTGCCAGTAGAATTCTGCTTCAGTTAATGGTTGAGGTTTCGCTTTCACTTCACCTTTATAGTCTAGTTTACGTACAAGTGCGGTTGAATTTTCTTGTAATTCTTTAAGTAAAGCGGGTGCAATCGTTAAACGGTCACAACCTGCTAATTCAATAATTTCACCGACATTACGGAAACTTGCACCCATTACCACTGTTTTATAACCGTATTCTTTGTAGTAGTTATAAATTTTGGTTACAGAAATGACACCTGGGTCTTCTGCTGGCGCATATTCTTTTTTATCAGTATTTGCTTTGTACCAGTCTAAGATACGACCGACGAATGGCGAAATCAAGTAAACACCTGCTTCAGCACACGCACGTGCTTGTGCTTCGGAGAATAATAAGGTTAAGTTACAGTTAATGCCTTCTTTTTCAAGAATTTCAGCTGCACGAATACCTTGCCATGTTGAAGCAATTTTGATCAAGATACGATCATTTGAAATACCTGCCACATTATAAAGTGCGATAAGTTTACGTGCTTTTTCAACGGTTGCTTGAGTATCGTAAGAAAGACGTGCATCCACTTCAGTTGAAATACGTCCTGGGACAATTTTTAAAATTTCTAAACCGATGTTTACTGCTAATTTATCTTCAGCATCAATTAATTGTTGTGCTTTATCCGCACTTTGTGCTTTGGCGTAAGTAATCGCTTCATCAATTAATGGTGCATATTGTGGTAATGCTGAAGCACTTAAAATTAAAGATGGGTTTGTTGTTGCATCTTGTGGTTGGTATTTTTTAATTGCATCAATATCGCCCGTATCAGCCACGACGACGGTCATACTACGAAGTGAATCTAACTGAGTTGTCATTATATTCTCCTTGAATGGATTTGTTTGAATTCAACTGCCTTACGATAGCATAATTAGCTTTAAAAGGGTAATTCGTCCAGGAAAATATTTACGATAGGGAAAACCAATTCATTCTAGATTTACCCCTCATACCATCACTTTTAGCAATTTTTTCGTAATTTATTAGATACAAATCACAAAACGTTATTTTTCTTTAAATAATCACCTTACAAATCTTTACAAACATGAATTTTTGAGCTAATAAGAGAAGGACTCTTTATAAAAATATCGCCTAATGACAAGGAGGCTCAAATGCAACACAAACTACTTTTCTCTGCAATTGCTCTTGCTCTTTCCTATTCTGCGCAAGCCGTTATAGTACCTGAGGGAACGCAATTAGATGAAAAACAACATATCGTGATCAATAACGGGGCTGAACCACAAAGTTTTGACCCACAAAAAACTGAAGGTATACCTGAATCTACCGTTGCTTATCAATTACTTGAAGGCCTCGTTACCTCAGACTCCGAAGGTAAACTTCAACCGGGTGTAGCTGAAAGCTGGGAAAACACACCAGACTTTAAAACTTGGACATTCCATTTACGTAAAGATGCCAAATGGTCAAATGGTGATCCCGTTACCGCGCACGATTTCGTGTTTGCTTGGCGTCGTTTAGTCGATCCTGCAACTGCAGCTCCTTATGCAAGTTACTTAAGTTACTTACAAGTAGAAAATGCACAAGACATCATTGATGGTAAGAAAAAACCGGCTGAATTAGGTGTTGAAGCAAAAGATGATTACACCTTTGTGGTTCATGCAACCAATCCTGTGCCTTACGCAGTCAGTTTAACGACTCACCAATCCTTATTGCCATTACCGCAAAAAGTGGTCGAAAAATTTGGGGATGCATGGGTGAAAAAAGAAAATTACGTGGGTAATGGTGCCTATAAACTGGCGAACCACATTATTAATGAAAAAATCGAATTTGAACGTAACCCACTCTACTGGAACGATAAAGAGACTGTCATTAACAGTGCAACATTCCTTGCGATTGAAAACCCAAGTACCGATGTAGCGCGTTATCGTGCAGGTGATTTAGACATGACCAATTATGGTTTACCGCCAGAACAATTCGCTAAATTACAAAAAGAATTGCCAGGCGAAGTATACATTACTCGTACCCTAGCAACTTATTCTTATGAGTTAAACAATAAGAAAGCACCTTTTGATAACGTGAATATTCGCAAAGCCTTGAACTTATCCCTTGATCGTAATGTGATCACCGATAAAGTATTGGGCCAAGGTCAAACACCAACCTATGTGTTTACCCCAACTTACATCGAAGAAGGTCATCTCATTCAACAACCTGCTTATTCAAAAGAACCGATGGCACAACGTAATGAAGAAGCCATTAAACTCTTAGAAGAAGCCGGTTACAGCAAAGCGAATCCGTTGAAATTCACCATTCTTTACAATACTAATGAAAACCACAAAAAAGTGGCCATTGCTGCAGCATCTATGTGGAAAGCGAACACCAAAGGTTTGATTGATGTGAAATTAGAAAACCAAGAGTGGAAAACTTACATTGATAGCCGTCGTGCGGGTCGTTACGACGCGGCACGTGCAGGATGGAATGCGGATTACAACCAAGCCACAACATTCGGCAACTATTTCTTATCTAATTCGAGTAACAATACCGCAAAATATGCGAACCCTGAATACGATAAAGCCATTGCTGAATCTTATGTTGCAACGGATGCGGAAGGACGTGCAAAAGCCTACGCGAAAGCCGAAGAAATTCTTGCAAAAGATTTCGGTATCGTGCCAATCTTTAACTATGTGAATCCACGCTTAGTGAAACCTTACGTAAAAGGTTATTCAGGCAAAGATCCACAAGATCACATTTACTTACGCAACCTTTATATTATTAAACATTAATTCGTTGTTCGTATTTAAGTGCGGTTAAAAATTATCGTGTTTTTTGACCGCACTTTTCACCCATTTTGGTTGGAGTTGTTATGCTCAAGTTTATTTTTAAACGGCTGTTGGAAGCCTTGCCAACGCTGTTTATTTTGATTACTTTTTCTTTCTTTTTGATGCGTCTCGCCCCTGGCAGCCCGTTCACTTCTGAACGCGCTTATCCACCAGAAGTCATGGCTAATATCGAAGCGAAGTATCATTTAAATGAACCATTACATAAACAATATTTCCTTTATTTGGAAAACCTTTCCAAAGGTGATTTTGGCCCCTCTTTCAAATATAAAGATCAATCGGTCAATGATTTAATCGCATCAGCCTTCCCTGTTTCCTTAAAATTAGGGATGGTCGCTTTCGCCTTTGCTGTGGTATTAGGTGTCACAACGGGTACGCTTGCCGCACTCAATCAAAATAGCCGTTGGGATTATATTTTGATGAGTTTCTCAATGCTTGGCGTAATTATGCCAAGTTTCGTCTTCGCACCAGTCTTAGTACTGATTTTTGCCATTTATTTGGGGTGGTTACCCGCTGGCGGTTGGAATGGCGGTTCAGCAATGTACATTATTTTACCCGTAGCATCCTTAACTATCGCTTATGTTGCAGGGATTGCGCGTATCATGCGTGGCTCGATGATTGAAGTGCTGCACTCCAACTTTATTCGTACCGCCAAAGCTAAAGGACTTTCTACTTCGAGAATCATTTTAAAACATGCTTTGCGCCCTGCTCTTTTACCCGTGATAACCTATTTAGGCCCCGCTTTCGTAGGGATTATTACCGGCTCAATGGTTATCGAAAGCGTATTTGGTTTACCTGGCATGGGGTTATTATTTGTAAACGGCGCATTGAACCGCGATTATTCATTAGTTTTGAGCCTCACTATCTTAGTTGGCACATTAACCATTTTATTTAATGCGATTGTGGATATTTTATACGCCATCATCGATCCAAAAATTCGTTATTAAGGATAAGTTATGACAGATTATCGTACTCAGCCGATTAATCAGAAAAATGCGGATTTTGTGGAACACGTGGCTGACCGTATTGAAGAAATGCAACTAGAAGGCCGCAGTCTATGGCAAGATGCGAAACGCCGTTTTTTCCGCAACAAAGCGGCCGTTGCCAGTCTGATTATTCTAGCGTTTATTATTGTATTTATTACCGTAGCGCCTTGGTTCTTCCCCTTTACCTATGAAGATACCGATTGGAATATGATGAGCGCCGCACCAACAATGGAAGGCTATCACTTCTTCGGTACCGATGCCTCGGGTCGCGACTTGTTGGTACGCACTGCTATCGGTGGACGTATTTCCTTATTGGTCGGTATTGCTGGTGCTTTCATTTCCGTGACTATCGGTACAATTTATGGAGCGATTTCCGGCTATGTAGGCGGTAAAACGGATATGTTGATGATGCGCTTTTTAGAGATTCTCAGCTCATTTCCATTTATGTTTTTCGTGATTTTGTTGGTGACGCTTTTTGGCCAAAACATTTTCTTAATTTTTATCGCTATCGGTGCCATTGCTTGGCTTGGCCTTGCACGTATCGTGCGTGGACAAACGCTCAGCCTAAAAAATAAAGAATTCGTCGAAGCCGCCATCGTTTGTGGCGTACCTCGTCGCCAAATCATTTTGAAACACATCATTCCAAATGTATTAGGCTTAGTAGCAGTTTACGCCTCGCTTGAAGTACCTGGACTCATTCTATTTGAATCATTCTTAAGCTTCTTAGGATTAGGAACTCAAGAACCGATGAGTAGCTGGGGTGCACTCTTAAGTGATGGTGCTGCGCAAATGGAAGTCTCGCCTTGGTTATTAATTTTCCCGGCATTTTTCCTTTGCCTTACCCTATTTTGTTTTAACTTTATCGGTGACGGGTTGCGTGATGCACTCGATCCGAAAGATAGATAGGAGCGAATAATGAATCCTTTATTAGATGTAAAAAATCTCTACGTTCGCTTCAAAACACCAGATGGCGTCGTCACAGCAGTGAATGACTTAAACTTTACGCTTAATGCTGGGAGTACGCTAGGTATTGTAGGCGAAAGTGGTTCAGGCAAGTCACAAACGGCCTTTGCTTTAATGGGTTTATTGGCAGCCAACGGTGAAGTGGAAGGCTCTGCCATGTTTGAAGGTAAAGAATTAGTTAATTTACCGAATGCTGAGTTGAATAAAATCCGCGCCGAGCAAATTTCCATGATTTTCCAAGATCCGATGACATCACTCAACCCTTACATGAAAATCGGTGAACAGCTCATGGAAGTCCTGCAGTTGCACAAGGGCTATAATAAACAAACCGCCTTTGCCGAATCTGTGAAAATGCTGGATGCGGTCAAAATGCCGGAAGCTAAAAAACGCATGGGCATGTATCCACACGAGTTTTCAGGTGGTATGCGTCAACGGGTGATGATTGCGATGGCCTTGTTATGTCGTCCTAAATTACTTATTGCCGATGAACCCACCACCGCTTTAGATGTGACCGTTCAAGCGCAAATCATGACTTTATTAAATGAGTTAAAACGTGAGTTTAATACCGCGATTATTATGATCACTCACGATTTAGGTGTGGTAGCGGGTATCTGCGATCAAGTCATGGTGATGTATGCAGGGCGAACCATGGAATACGGCACAGCGGAACAAATTTTCTATCATCCGACTCATCCTTATTCCATTGGCTTAATGGATGCGATTCCTCGCTTAGACAGCAATGAAGAACACTTGGTCACCATTCCTGGCAATCCACCGAATTTATTGCATTTGCCAAAAGGTTGTCCATTCTCACCTCGTTGCCAATTTGCTACCGAACAATGCCAAACTGCGCCAAAACTGACTACATTTAATCACGGTCAATTACGTAATTGTTGGTTACCAGCGGAGAAATTTAACTTATGACAGTCTCAAACAACAAAGAATTACTCCTTGAAGTCAATCACTTAGGCGTCAGTTTTAAAATTAAAAATGAGAAATCCCTTTTCTTCGCCAAACCGCAAACCTTAAAAGCAGTGAAGGATGTGTCTTTTAAACTTTACTCAGGTGAAACTCTCGGTGTAGTGGGTGAATCCGGTTGCGGTAAATCCACACTTGCACGCGCTATTATCGGTTTAGTCGAAGCGAGTGAAGGGGAAATCTTGTGGCTTGGTAAAAATTTACGAAAACAATCAGCGAAACAATGGAAAGAAACACGCAAAGATATCCAAATGATTTTCCAAGACCCTCTCGCCTCTCTCAATCCGAGAATGAACATTGGCGAAATCATTGCCGAGCCATTAAAGATCTACCAACCTCACTTAAGTGCCGCTGAAGTGAAAGAAAAAGTGCAAGCGATGATGTTAAAAGTCGGGCTTTTACCCAACTTGATTAACCGCTATCCGCATGAGTTTTCTGGTGGCCAATGTCAGCGTATCGGTATCGCTCGCGCGTTAATCATTGAGCCGAAAATGATCATTTGTGATGAGCCTGTTTCTGCTCTGGATGTGTCTATTCAAGCTCAAGTGGTGAATTTATTGAAATCCCTGCAAAAAGAAATGGGGCTTTCCTTAATTTTCATCGCTCATGATTTGGCGGTGGTAAAACACATTTCTGACCGCGTGTTAGTGATGTATTTAGGCAATGCCATGGAATTAGGCAGTGATGAGGAGGTATATAACAATACCAAACATCCTTATACCAAAGCCTTAATGTCTGCAGTTCCGATTCCCGATCCAAAATTGGAACGCAATAAGTCCATCGAATTACTTGAAGGTGAGCTGCCTTCGCCAATTAATCCACCGTCTGGTTGTGTGTTCCGAACTCGCTGCCTGAAAGCTGATGAAAATTGTGCGAAACAAAAACCACCTTTAACCAGCCAAAACAACAGCCATTTTGTGGCTTGTTTGAAAGTCTTATAAAACAAAAAGTGCGGTCAAAATTCACCGCACTTTTTACTTTTACAATCCTAACGTTTCTTCGATTACTTTAGCCAAATCATCTAACATCGCATAACGCTTGCGATACATGGAGCGCTTTTTACTCGGCACATCATCAAGGTTTCTATCTATTTCTAAAGGCAATTCCCAATAACCTTTCAACTGTCCACCTGATTCAGCAAAAATCGCATCATAATCTACAACATAATGAGAACTTTGAATAAAACGCGATTTATTTTGATATTTTTGAGGAATACCTAACAATTGATTAAAGCCTAATGCTTTCGTCAATGCTTTCATCGTTTCCACCATCAAATAAGCCGGGCGTAAACCATGACACGTTTTTGTGAGTTGCTTCACCATCTCTTTGGAACCATCAAAATTGGGCCCCTGCACAACAGAAATAAGCAATGCCTCGCCAAGTTTAGCAAAAGTAAGCAAATACACTAATTCATTACGTGGTTTATGCCATAACTCCAGAACCCAATAACCTTCCATCGGTTGGTGCGTGCTCATCAACAATGTCATCTCAAAATCAGGAATCACTTCACCAAAACTTAATGGCGTTTTATAAATAGGTGCTGAAAGTGCGGTCAATTTTTTAGGTAAAAAAAGTAGATTGTCGCAAATAGCTTGGAAACGCTGTTTGCCATTAAAACGTTTATCTAAAAAACGATAAACTAATGGATAGCTGTAATCTGCATGTTCATTTAATAATTTCACAAGAAAAGGATGCTGATTAATAAATTGCTCAAATTGAGCAATTAATCCACGGTGTAAAAAAGCACGAAGACGATAGCGTAGGCGCTTAAGCACATAAGAACGCCCAGGTCTATCGGGATAAACGGCTTCCGCTTTTGGCCAGCAATATTGATTCTCTCGAGATTTCATAGTTATTAATATAATTAAATAGGCTTTAAATCACACAAAGCGCGCATTCTCTCATAATTTCAGCAATTTTTCTATTTGTGATATGCTAGGATCAATTGATGAAAGGAACCATTATGTCTGAAATTAAACTGAATTATCATAAAACGCATTTTCTTACGAGCGCCCCCAATATTCGTTCCATTCCAGAGGATACTGGAATTGAAATTGCTTTTGCTGGGCGTTCAAATGCAGGAAAATCAACTGCACTTAATGCATTAACCAATCAGAAAAGCTTAGCTCGAACCTCTAAAACACCTGGTCGTACACAGCTCATCAATCTTTTTGAGGTGGAGCCGAATTGTAAACTAGTGGATTTACCTGGCTATGGCTATGCTGCCGTTCCTGAGAAAATGAAAATCGAGTGGCAAAAATCCCTCGGGGAATATTTGCAAAAACGCGAATGTTTAGGCGGGCTTGTTGTTCTGATGGATATTCGTCATCCGTTAAAAGATCTCGATCAACAAATGATCGAATGGGCCGTTTCTGCTGATTTACCGGTTATGTTACTTTTAACTAAAGCGGATAAACTCAGCCAAAGTGCGCGTAGCAAACAAGTCAAAATGGTACGTGAAGCTATTTTACCCTTCCAAGGTGATATTCAAGTCGAAGCCTTTTCTGCACAAAATAAAATTGGTATTGATAAATTAGCGGCCAAATTAGATAGTTGGTTTGCGCCACTTTTTTCGTAATTTTTGATAAAGAAAAAGTAATTTCTGCGATCTCGATCGCAAAAAAAGCACAGAATGCATGATTTCATTCTGTGCTTTTTTTATAGTGCAAAAATCTGATTATTTTTGACCGCACTTTAAGGAATCTGAATGTCTCTTGCTATTGTTTACAGCCGTGCATCAATGGGTGTACAAGCCCCTCTTGTTACGATTGAAGTACATTTAAGTAACGGGAAGCCTGGATTTACCTTAGTTGGTCTACCTGAAAAAACAGTAAAAGAAGCGCAAGATCGTGTCAGAAGTGCATTAATGAACGCGCAGTTCAAATATCCTGCCAAACGCATCACCGTAAATCTTGCACCGGCTGATTTACCCAAAGAAGGAGGGAGATTTGATTTACCTATTGCAATCGGTATTTTAGCAGCATCGGATCAACTCGACGGTAGCCGTTTAAAACAATTTGAATTCGTTGGCGAGCTAGCCTTGACGGGGGAATTACGTGGCGTACACGGTGTCATTCCTGCCATTTTAGCGGCACAAAAAGCCAAACGCGCCCCCATTATCGCTTATCAAAATGCCAATGAGGCATCGCTTGTCTCAGAGCAAGAGACTTATTTCGCTAAAAATCTGCTAGAAGTCGTGCAATTCTTAAATAATCAAGAAAAATTACCTTTGGCTTCATTACTTGCACAAGAAAGTGCGGTCGGATTTTCAGCTAAAAATCACTTGGATTTGACCGATATTATTGGTCAGCAACATGCTAAACGAGCACTAACAATTGCGGCTGCAGGTCAGCACAACCTACTCTTTTTAGGACCACCTGGGACGGGTAAAACCATGTTGGCTAGTCGTCTCACTGCATTGCTCCCTGAAATGACCGATTTAGAAGCCATTGAAACCGCTTCGGTTACGAGCTTAGTACAAAATGAATTAAATTTTCATAACTGGAAACAACGACCATTTCGAGCACCACATCATAGTGCCTCATTACCAGCCTTAGTGGGTGGAGGATGTTAAAATTACAAATAACTGTCAAACGATACAAATAATTGTCGCTTTATAATCCAAATCATTTATAATCTACTTATCTATTTAACTGACTGAAAAGCAAGTGGATTATGTCATATTTCGACGAGAATAATTTAGATAGAGTTCGTTGGCGTTGCTCGCTTAATTTAGAGAAATATTTTGAAGGTGAATCGCTTGGTGGGCGTTACTATAAAGATAATGAGTATGTTGCCACTTGGTATGAAAACCGTCTTTCGCTAGATAAATCTAAAACACTCGTTGAAGTCACTTTTATCAATTTAACCAATCCTACCTATACAAACAAGAAAACAGGTGAAGAATGCCAAAGTTTCTTTAAGATTGCTTTACCTATCAACTACCTGCATAAAATTCCATTCGGCAGTATTTGGAAGAATGGTGAGTCGGAATATAAGTTTAAACTTAAAGAGTTTAAAGTTACCTTTTCAAAGAGTGAGGGATTAACCTATGAGCCACTTTGGGTAAATAAGGAATCTCATCCATTTGAAGCGGATAAATACGTTCATTCGTCTTATTTGAGAACATTTAAAGGGGATGGAAACCAGTTACTCGTTATTAAGCCTGAAGGTGATAATAAGTCTTATATTGTTCATCCATTACACTTCTTTATGGCTCACTATGGTTATTCAAGTGAGTTAAAACGCATCTTGATTACAGACAACTGGAGTAAGGTTGAGAAGAAATTACACCTGAATGAATCTTTCAAAGAAAAAGGCGTGTTCGTACCGAATAACCTTTCCACAAAAGACGCGGTGTTTCTTTATCACTTGAAATATGACGCTTACACAAAAACAGTCGTAAAAGATATAACGACTAAAATCATCTTTTCTAAAGGTCAAGAAAGACCGCACTATCGCATTCCTTGTTGGCACGACAAACCAATCATGCTCTCATTCTATGGTATTGAGTTAGGAAATTCAGTGCTTTGCTGCCAAATTACAGGGGTTAACCAACCACAAGGCGAGCCAATTAACCTTTATTACCATTCTGCGATAAAAACAAGCAAAGATGGTAAGGGGCAAAAAGGCGGTGAACCTCAATACAGAACGAGAAAACAAGAACGAGAACATGAACTTGAAAAGCTCGACATTGCATTAGATAACGTAAATAACCTTGTGACGGCTGATGTTATTGAACATCTGAAATTACTCGGCGAAGAGAGAGTGATTAACCGTGTTCAGCTTGTTCAAGAAGTGGAAAAAAGCGGCAAAGTAAAATTCTTAAACTACGATGAACCAGAGAATTACGGAGTAGGTGAAAAACAAGGAAAAACAGGTAATACAGGTATTGCTAACTGTTTCTATGACATTCCTAGTAATCAAGAAATTGAAGGTAAATCACGCCTCGATACCGTTTGGGAACACGCTAAACGCCTACGCAACGAACAAGGTGTGAAGGTCTATTGGTACACACCTAAACTAGGGTTTAATGAAAATGATAAGTTTACGTTAGTTTCATTAGAAGAAATCCTTGATTCTCTGGAACAATACTATCCAGCCGCAGCGTTAATATTGCGAGTAGATGTGCAACAAAGAACATTCTTTGTGCTAAGTTTTCCTGCGAGAAACGAAAAAGAAAACTCAGGATTTAGTAGCGTGGTTTACGAACCGCAAAATATACAACAGTTCTTATCAAGTGAAGTAGATATTCAGAGCCAGGATGAGAACTTGTTTAAGCTGTTTATTGAAATTATATCAAGCGAAGGCGTAAGTAGCGATTATGTGGATTCTAAGGACGGTAAAATGTCGTTATTTAGACACAAGGAGGCTAAAAAGACAAATAATAATTGGGTTTGGAACGGTATCAGTAAATTGCTCTAACACAAGAGAGTAATGAATAAAAAAATCTTACGTTATCTTTTTAACAATTTTATATTTCGGCTAAAAAGAAAGAAAATAGGATTATTCCATAATATTGGAGAAGTGAAAATTAATTTAAAATGTGATTCACATCACAATATCTTTAGGTTAATATTTACTATCAATAAAAATAAATGAAGTATAGTAGTAAAAATATTTTAAATAATTATCTTATAGGGAGAATACATATGTCTGGCAGCGGTAACAGTGATTTCTCAAATAACCCGATCTTTAATAATGGTATGGGAGGCTTTGAAGGAGGTAATAGTGCGTCACCATGTGAATTACTACAAAAAAGTACCCAATTAATATCACCACAACCCAAAGTTATAAAAAACTTACTTATTGGAGATCATTTAACTTTACAGATAAACAAACAAGAAGGGTTTACATCTATTGAAGCATACAAAAATGATGAAATAGCAGGGGGAATTGTACTTCCACAACTCCTCACTTGCATGGAGAACGGTCACAATTATATAGCTATCGTGGAAAATATTATTGCAGGACAAGTTAAAGTATCTATCAAACATATCTGAGTTTTAATTATGTCAAATAATAAATGTATTACTGTTATTGGTGGTGTATATACTGAACAGTGTGTTTGGCCACATTGGGATGAATTATATGGCTCTGGAGGAAGAGCTCTATCAGTTCTACAATCCTTAGGCTGTACTACAAAGTTATATTCTTGTTTAAATGAAGAGGGTGCTAACATTTTACAAGCAAGAGCAGGAATTTATAATACCCCATTCAAAATATGTACTTCTTTAAAAGAAAATCATAACCCAGTGAAATTTCACTATTTACACGGATTATCCACTCCTCAAATTAGTTCAATAACAACTGAATTCACTCAACAAAATAAAATTATAGAAGATAATATTCTTGTATTTGGAATGCTTGAAGGAAATCCTATTATTTCTGGAAATAAAGTTGTTTATGATCCTCAAAACCCAGTTTCTCCTAAGGACTTCTTTGAAAATGGTTCAACAGCAAATGAACTTGCTATTATTTTAAATACAAATGAGGCATATAAATTAACAAAAGATAGAAATTTATCCTTAGATGACATTGCCAATAATTTAATTGAAAACAAAGTTAAAATAGTCATAATCAAACAAGGGGTTAGGGGAGCCGATATTTATCAAAAGCTAAATAATGGAGGTTTTGAAAAGAATACTATTCCTTGTTATCTTACAGAAAACATATGGAAAATAGGCTCTGGTGATTGTTTCTCCGCCCATTTTGCATATCAATGGATATCTGAAGGAAAAACACCTACTGAAGCTGCAGAGTTAGCTTCTAAAGCCACAGCCTATTATTGTGAAACAAGAGGATATCCAAGCTTTGAGGAATTTACTAACTGGAAAAATCGAGTACAACCCATAACACATAGACATTCTGAGAAAAAAGTAACTGTATATTTAGCTGGTCCTTTTTTCACTCTTTCACAGATATGGCTTATAAATGAAACCAGAAGATTACTAAGCGAGATGGGTTTCATAGTATTTTCACCGTATCATGAAATTGGAGTTGGAGATGCTAAAACGGTCGCACCTAAAGATATAGATGGAATAAATAATTCAGATATTATATTTGCCATCTTTGATGGAAAAGATTCTGGGACTATTTTTGAAATAGGATACGCTAGAGCAAAGAATAAACCTGTTATTATCTATAATGAAAATGAAAAATCAGAAGACTTAAAAATGATGGAAGGGACGAGCTGTATAGTTATTAAAGACTATGTAAGTGCTATTTACCGTACCCTATGGGAAAGCCAAAAATTATAGTAAAAAGATTAACTAATTTCTAAGGAAAAAATAAAATGAAGTCCGCTATCTTATTATCTGGGGGAATGGACTCCCTTAGTCTAGCTTGGTGGAAAAGGCCAAATGTGGCGTTTACCATAGATTATGGTCAGCGTGCAGCCAAAACAGAAATAGCCGTATCAAAGAAAATATGTGAAGAATTAAAAATTGAGCACCATGTTATTAATGTTGATCTTTCTGCTCTGGGTTCAGGAGATTTATTAGGGAGCCAACAAAATGTAAATGCCCCATCTACCGATTGGTGGCCTTATAGGAATCAAATGTTAATAACATTAGCAGTGATGAAAGCAATCTCATTAAATATAGATGAGTTATGGATAGGTAGCGTGAAATCTGATAGTTATCACATTGATGGTAGTCCAGAATTTATAGATGCAATGGATCATCTTGTGAGTATGCAAGAAGGACGCATAAGGATAAAAGCTCCAGCTATTCATTTGACAACGGAGGAATTAATAATAACCTCTGGGGTTCCAAAATCATTTCTCTCGTGGGCACACAGCTGTCATAAGTCTAATATAGCCTGCGGTAAGTGTAGAGGGTGTAATAAATATTTTGAGGTATGGAGTCATATTTATGAAAAAATGGACTGATTTAGGCATACCCATCCCCAAAAAAACTATTATTCCTTATATGCCAATTACTTGGGATGAAGAAACTGCATATTCACTCTATCAATATGTGGAAATTGAAGAAAAAATTGACTTTCAGAAAGTAATTCTTAATAGATGTTCTAATTATACTTTTTCAGAGATACAACTTAAAGATATTGCTAATATTTTATACCTAACTAATATAGTGAAGTCTTTATCTAACAGTGAATATGGTTTTTTATTATCCAAAAGGCCCATTCCATCAGCAGGAGCGATACATCCTATTCATATCTTCTTAATATCGAATCTCCACAAAAATTTGTTAAGATTTGACCCTTTTAGCTTTACTCTGAATGCTGTTCAATCAGAAATTGATGTAAATACGATAAGAAAAGAGGTAAGCACCATAGTGGATGTTCAAGATGGAACAATAGTATTACTGGGAGCTGAATACGGGAAAACAGCTGCTAAATATAATAACCCAGATAGTTTAATTTGGAGAGATTCAGGCATCCTACTATGTGGATTACATATGGCTGCTACATACCTTAACATGTCATTCTGCCCCCTAGGAATTACTGGTGAGCCATGGGTAAGCAAATTATCAGAACAATCTAATTTGTTTGGAGTAGGAGTTGCTATTTTCGGTAGAAATCCTGTCCCACGATAATGCCTGAGTATTCTTTCTTTTTCTAAATATATTTGTTGTTAGCATCATATCATACCAAATAGTAGCATCCAATTCTGAAGTACGCACCCCAAGTGCTTGAGCAAATTCTAAAAACTGCTCCTCTAGCTTTAAATAATTTTTCTCAACTGTTAAATTAGTGTCAAAAAACTTAGCTATCCTTCCTGCTCTTAATATATGGACATCTAAGATAGCGACATCATCAGCATCAAGCCAATTTCTTGTTATCCAAGACGCCGTTTTATAACCAATTCCTTGTATTTGTAATAGCCAATTTCTTAATTGTTTACCACTGTCAAATCGAGGGCTGGTTTCTTTCAGAAATTTTAGAGCTTCAGCAAGATAATATGATTTTTGTTTTGCAAAACGATATTTAACTTTTTTACCATTAATTTCTAATGGGTTAGAAAGTAAGTTAAAAATGACTTCTTTATCTGTTGGCATATCAGAAAATACATTCTGAGATTTTAGGTAATGAAACGCTGCTAAACCAACATATGCAGGTATACCATACCCACCTAAAAGACAAGCGCATACTTCTTCAATAAATGATTCTCCCAGCCGGTATTTGGGAGTGTTATTTAATTCTCGGTTAGATAATACTCGGTAATACCAATAGGCTGGAGAAGGAAATTGTTCAATTTTCCCCCAAACCACACCTGGAAGAACCTCATTCTCTGGGGCGGGGAGGGATAATAACTGCATACAAGAACTATCTGAAAAAACAGCTGCTATTTGTTTCATTTTTATAAACCTACTTTAGATATATTTTTTATTAAGTATTTCCAAAATATAATCTCGCTCAATCGGATCCATTAACTCAAATTTTTGAATCAAACGATTAAGGCGTTTTTTGATAGTATATCTTTCTCGAAAATTAGCTCCTAAAAAAGAAGCATCATGTAGTTTGTCAGCAGGGGGGAAATTAAGCCACACACATTCCTCTCTCACTCCATTATGAGTTTTAGAAAAAAATTTTTCTTTTCTCCAAAGTGATAATTTCTCGTCATATAACTCATTTTCATATCCAGAAATCATAACCATGCAAGGGATTTTGCATAATAAATCCAATAACTCCCCATGCTGCTCATCAGTGTATTCATATTTATATATTTTTTGTCTTCTTCTAGTTGAAAGAACATATGGAGGATCACAATATACTAACTCTTTCCCAGTAAACAGGTACTTAGTTAGAAACGTCAATGCATCATTATTAAAAAACTTATGATTTTCAGGAGAATAACCACTCCATGATTGAATAACATCAGAATCTAGATCTATTCCAATATTTTTTAGTGCTGGTTTTTTATTTCGCAGTACTGCACCACTACCAAGATGAGTTTCAATATATACGTCATGCGGAGGCATTAAGTTAATGATTTTTTGGAAACATTTACCTTTTCCACCTGGATATGTCATATTCCCTCCGTCTACCAATTAGAATAATTATCTCCATATTTGAAGATGATGTCAAATATTTAGGGTCTCATTCGGTGCTAGGGAATTTGTCACTAATGATGTTTGAAGCGAAACAGATGTGTTTAACACATTAAATGTGTCTTTGCGATGTTGCAGGATTTTGAACCATTACAGAAAGTTAGTTACAATGAAATTGACAAAATTATTAGTGAGATTTATAGCTCGTAAATACATTTTCTAAGTGAAAGCTAAATGGCTGCTTAATATTCCACATGAGCAGCCATGGTAGCTTTAATTAAAAAGTTTTCTATCTATGCGGAAAGCCTCACGCCACTCACGTAGATAACGTTTTTCAAGTTGATTGCCTTTGATGATAGCTAAACAGCTATCAAACCGCCTTAAAATATGCGGAATCGTTGCAAAGGCGATCATTCCATCATCTTTTTGTTCTTGTTCAAGCCATAGCTTGAATTGTTGTTTAAGAGACAAAGTAGATTCGTTGTTTATATTGTTCATATAAGCTCCAGTTAGTTTGATGGTTGATAACTGGGCGCTACTTTAGCAGTCGAGCAATTTCTGTCGAGAAATCCATTTCAATTTTTCGAGCGAGATCGCAAAAATAAAATTTTTTCTTACAAAAACTGCGGTTTTATGCGCTGATAGATATCTTGCGGTAGGAAATAATCCTTATCTTCGCTACGGTAGTAGGCTACACCATTAACTAGTAAGATATTGTCTCGTTTAGGTTTTTTGACCTCTGTACTATGCAGACTGTATAGCACCACATAAATTAATTCTATTTTTTCGTTTTCAGTAAGCTCCAACTTTTTATAGAGTTCAACTAGCCTTTGAGAACAATGTTTTTTAAGTTGTTTAGTCTTAATTTGTTGAATCAGCTTACGATCGATTTCAAGCTCTCGGTGGTACTCCGATTTTAAATGATTGATAAAACCTGTTATAGCTGCCGTTTGACCTGATTTTTCCACAAGATACTGGTTTAGCTGGTCTTGTGTCGGGTAGTCCGTAATCTCGTTAGCGCTGACTAAGTCTATTACTGGCTGTAAGGCTAATCGTACTGATTTAAGTGAAGTTTTCCCCTCATCACATCGCCGTTGCAATTTCTGATAATAGCTTGCAATACAAGGCACGGACTCTTTAAGTTTGTTAAAGAGGGCTTGTATGCGTTCTAATTCCGCTAAATCATCTTTTAACGCTTCATCAACAATAATCTGATTAGTATCAAGCAACCAACGTAACACCGTTAAATTGGCGCGTAATCTATTCGGTTTAAAGTGTGTAACTAGCTCTGCATAATCAGGGATTTGTTGCCAAATTTCATCACAATCAATGAAGAACCGCATAAAATCTGTCCCTTTGTGCAAAGCGACACTGATACCGCATTTTCGCATATACCAGAAAATGAACTTCTTGTAGGCGGTTTTAACTGCTTTATTACGCAAGATATGTCCATTCAGACGAATCATATTGAACAATAAACTTCGTCTTGCGCAATCAGGGCAAACATTACCGTAACCAGATGGCATTTCACTTTTACATTTCGGGCAAGTGGAAAGTAACTGTTCGTCACATTTCTTGCATAATTGTTTCTCTTGATTGTGAACCTTGCGATAACGGCGACAATTCTTACAAGTTGCAAAAGTATATCGACGATAGCACTGCAAACAGACAGATTCATTTGTTACTGGTGAACGGTATCTATCGCGTGTCATTTTACCACATTCTGAACATTCTATTTCCTCTCGGAAATAACGAGTGCAAGAACCACACACCGCACCGTAACGACTTATCATGCCGATTTCAAATGTACCTGCTTCTTTACCGCAGCGTACGCAATCTGTTAATTTCTCACACTCAAGACAAAGTTCGCCCTCGCGATGAATACGTTTGAGTTGTCCGCATCGCTTACAAGTTTTTTTCTGAAACCATTGCGCGTAGCAATTCGCGCAATAATATTCCTCTTGGAACTTGCGTGTAACTTGAGCTTTGCCACAAATAGAGCAACTATTTCTCTTTTGAGAGCGAATTTTGGTGATTTTCATGCTGCGATTTTTAACTGCCGTTTTAAGCGTTCCCATTGACGGTTTAGACTTAAAACAGAATCGGTCTTGGGTTTATTGGTTATTGTTTTACGGCTTACAGTTTTGCCTTCTAGTGCATATTTAAAGAGTGTATCAAGCTCCGTAGGGTACTTTTCAAAGGCTAATGCCTTTTGTGTTATACAGCTTTGCTGAATAGCTTGAATGAAATCCTTACTGGATAATTTTAGGATTTTAATCGCGTTTACCAGTAGATTCTTGCGCTCTTCAACAGGAAGCTGCTCAAACGCAAGGGCGGTTTTGGTTTGACATATTTCCGCTTGCGAGATACCGCATTGTTCCACAAATCTAGCAAAAGCGTGGGTGGATTTTGCAACCGCTACACGCCGAATAAGATTGATGAAGTAACGCAATATAGCAAAGTATATTTGTGCATCCATACGTTTTCCAAAACATTCACCTGAATTAGTCGTAAACACGTTATCAAGTGTTTCCATCGTTGCGATTTCTGCTTCATTAAGCGGTGTTGTAACGACCTGTAATTTCTCACCGCATTGATGACAGTAGTTTAGTTGTCGTTTCTCTACTGAAAGCAAATGCGGTTGATACATTTCGCCACAACAAGGGCATTTAGATTCAAGTAAAACTTGATGTTTCAAACAACCAAAGTGCCATGCAAAACGCCATTCATTACGCAAATAAGGCGTTTCCTCTAAGCAATAAGGGCAATAAGATTGACCGACTCGGAATGAGCGATTGCGTGAACCTCTTGAAATCACCCACTTCGCTTGACCTTTAATAAGGGTGCTTTCTCCGTTAATCGGTTTCAATACGGAATAAAGCGAATGACTGGTTAAGTTTACCTGCTGATTAAGTGATAATGCTGTAATATCTTCATAAATCTGTGGTGTTATCGGCTCAAATCCTCTATCTAAATCATAGGTCCATAATCGCCACTTATCCCAATAAAACCCTGTAAATGTAATCGGCTCTGTACCACAATCTAAAGCAGCACGAATAAGCCACGAACTGATGCTTTCATTCGGATAGAGTGGCGTTCTAATAATCCCTGATTTTATCCGATAATTTTTCGTAAGCCCTGCGTTGGTTGTACCCATGAGTTATGCTCAATAATGTCTAATGTAATTTGTTCTGTGCCTGTTGTAATCGCTTCAACAGCGCACGCGGTTAATAAACGATGCACGTTACCTAAGTTACCCCCTGAAATCGTATGGATTTTGGTTGCTAACTCTGGCGATTGCAGATTAGAACATTTCTTCAATGGCAAAATACCTTGAAATTGGAAGAGTAGCTTTTGAAAATCCTTATCCAATTTCCATGTTGGCAATTCAGCAACATCAAAGCGGCTGGCGTGTTGCGGATCGGTGTGTAAAACACGAATTGCATCTTTTGTGCCTACGCCTACAATCGGAATCTGCAACTCATTACATAACATTTTAATCGCATTCATCACTTGGCGTTGCAAGCGTGGTGTTCCTACAAGCAACGAATGAAATTCGTCAATAATCAGCATTTTCACCTTATATTCACGGAATAAGTGAATCGTCTGGTAACGTAATTTAGCTACGCTATCCGTTGGTCGGTAAGGTACATAGAAACGTTCCAGCAACGAGATATAAAGCTCTTTTTCATTTGCACTCGGTGGCGCTTCTGCCAAAATAATGGGGCGTATGCCGTCCGATTGACTATCTACAAAAGGTATGCCGTACAAATCATAAAAATGTCGAATAAGCGTCGTTTTACCATTATTAGAATCACCGACTACCAATAAATTGAACATACGAGGGCGTTTTGGCTTATTCATCAAAGAAACCAGATTATCAATAATCTTATTTGCAACAGCATAACCAACCCAGCGGGGTTCATCTAAAAACTCAATCCGTTCCTGATTGCTTGCGGTAACTAAATGACGGAATTTTTCGTGAACATACTCATATTTCTTTTCCATTACTCAATCTCCCCAAATGTGAAATCATTATCTAAAAACAAGTTAGAAGCAGGTGTTTTAACTGTTTCTGTCTGTTTGTTTTCTGGTAAAGTTGTTGGAATAACCACCTTACTTTTCGCGTGGACTTTCTGCCGTTGAGCCTGTCTACGGGCTTTCTTCGTCCGTTGTGCAGATTGTTCAACTAATTCACGCATTTCAGTTAAGGCATCGTGAATTTGTTGTGAATGAATCAATTTCTCATCTTTATCTTTCAAGAACTGACGAACTTGCTTGTATTCCCAAATACTCATATCAGGTAAAGATTGGTCGGCAAACGGAATCGGGAAATAACGTTTCAATTTCGGATCGTAGAACCAAATTTTTCCGATATTACGAGGGTCACGACGGAATAAAAATTCCTTACTCTTGCCGCTTTCATCGGAATCGTTAATGTACATGTTGAGTGCTACATCGTAGTAACGTAAGCCATCAATCGTTACGCCATTATGTTGAATAGTCCGCTTCTCACTTGGTAAGAAATCAAGTAACAAGGTTTGTTCATCGACAGGCATTTGAGGATAACCACAACCGACATGATCTCTATCACCAAAAATCCCTAATCGCCATTTTTGAACAGGCGACATACCTAAAGCAGAATGAGTCCGTTTGTGATATACATTGACGATATAGTTAATAAGCCATGTTTCAAATTCATCTAAGGTCATTACCGCTTCGGCTTCCGATTGATAGGTATCTTTCTCTTTCGTGTTAGAGAATGTTGTACCACTCAAGCCGTGAACTTCTTTCATAAACGTACCGATTACACGCTCAATATGTCCGCCGAACTCAGGACGACCAACAGGGCGGAACTCAAGAGCAATACCGTGCGCCTCACAAGATTTTGACAAATCAAGCGAGCGGAAATCTGCTCCATTGTCAACGTGGATTTTATTCGGATAACCAAACACCGCCCATTCACCTTTTACATTATGATCTAGTAATAGGCGTTCTTTCGGCAAAATGCTGCGAGCAATACACATTGCAACCGATGTTACCGACGGCGCATCAAGTGAAAGATAGTACCCAGTAATCATTCGGCTATATACATCCATTGCCAATGTTAAGTAAGGTCTGCCAATCGGCTTACGATACTGGTTATCCACTATAATTAAATCAACAGGCGTATGGTCGATTTGAATGACACTTAAAGGAAAATCTACGTTAGGGAAGCTATTTGGCTTCGGCGTAAATTTGTTTTTTGCTTTCTCTTTTTGTCCGCGTTTACGCAATCTTTCTTCTTCTGAAATACGCAAAATACGTTGTCGAATTGTGCGACGGCTTGGGCTATCAAGCCCTTTTTGACTGGCGACACGCTGCACCTCACGGATCGTCTGTTCAATCGTTGGGCGTTGTTTATGTAGATAAAACTCATTGATAACCGCAGTCACCAATTCATCTTGTTCTTTGCTTAAACGCGAATTACCCTCCGCCCAGCCACGCTTGCGACTGACTAAACCAGCGATAGAGCCGAGAGAATTGTACGCTTGGATCCAACGATATAAACTTCGATCACTTACACCGACCTCTTTTGCTCGCTCTTTTACTGAAGCAGGACAATGTTGTTCGTGATTGAGCAACGGCTTAATCATCTCGTATTTTTCTAACGCTTTTTCCCAGTATTCGTCGCTGATTGCACTTAAATCAACAGAAACATCTTCGCGTTCATTCACTTTTAAATTCTCAAGCTGATGAATACTGGCAATCTTACTTTGGCGAGTATGAAGGTTTCGGATCATCACTTGTGCATCTTCATCTAAATACTCAATCAGCTCATATTGTTCGCCATCTTCTCGGTTTACATAAACATTACCTTTTTGCAAAATCAGACGACCACGCTCTAATCGACCGTGATGGCGAGGATGAATAAATCCCTTAGTCATTTGAATACCCCCAAACTTCAGTAAATTCAGATAATGGTTCAAACCAGTTACAAGTCAGTTGCTTGGTTGCTAATAAGTGATAGATAATCTGTAATCCTTTGGTTCGATAGAGTGAACCTGTAAAAAGACGAGAGAGCAGAAAATCTATTGTTGTACTGCCGTGTAACTTAACTTGAGTCAGTACCGCTTCAATATCTTCGGGATCGCACTGTAATCGTTTGTAACGTTGAACCGCATTAATGTTAAATAATGCAAGGTGACGAATTTTATCTTCATCATAAATATGGAAGATGCACTCGTTCTTTTTGCTGAATGCCATTGCAGCTTTCCATTTTTCTTTCCAATCACGCCAATGTTCTTGCCATTTTGATTTCGGTTTTACTTCAATCAAAAGTGATGGTCGTCCATCATTGAAACGAATGAAGAAATCAGGTGTGTGAGGGTAAGTCATTCCATTTTTCACAAACAGAATGCGAACAGGTTGAGAAACGATTTCCTCTACCGCAGGCATATAAGTAAAATAGAGTAAGAGATCTCGCTCAAGTGTAGATTCGTAAGGAATACTTACTCCATCTTTAAAAGGGAGTAAACCTGATACGCTAAGACGCGTTGGTTTGATCTTACGAACCTGTTGGAAAGTGGATTCTGTTTTCATAAATAATTTGACCTTTATTGGTATCTTTTAATATGTTTTGACAGCTATTTGTAGCTTTTGTGTCATTAAATAGTATCTTCTAAGGGTAAAAAAATAGGCTAAAGCCTTATTCTACCGTTCTAGGTTTTGCCTATTATGACACTTATTTGTAACTTTGACAGAGGAACCATTCCAAAACCAGGCGAAATATCGCTCGCACACAATGGTGTACTTTTCCTTGATGAGCTACCTGAATTTGAGCGTAAAGTACTGGATGCGCTTCGTCAGCCCTTAGAAAGTGGAGAAATTATTATTTCGCGTGCCAATGCGAAAATCCAATTCCCCGCTCGCTTTCAACTCGTTGCCGCGATGAATCCAAGTCCAACCGGACATTATACAGGAACACATAATCGCACCTCGCCGCAGCAAGTGATGCGTTATTTAAATCGCCTTTCGGGGCCATTTTTAGATCGCTTTGATTTATCCATTGAAGTCCCCCTTCTGCCGCAAGGTAGCCTACAGAATACGGGTGATAGAGGGGAAACAAGCCAACAAGTACGAGAAAAAGTGTTAAAAGTGAGAGAAATTCAACTTGCTCGAGCCGGTAAAATCAATGCTTATCTTTCAAGCAAAGAAATTGAACGAGATTGTAAATTACAAGATAAAGATGCATTATTTCTGGAGAATGCTTTAAATAAACTCGGGCTTTCTGTTAGAGCCTACCATCGGATTTTAAAAGTCTCACGCACAATTGCCGATTTAAATGGCGAAAAAGAAATACAACAACCTCATTTAGCAGAAGCGCTAGGATATCGGGCGATGGATCGGTTGTTACAGAAATTATCTGCTGCTTAAAAAATAAAAGGGCGAATGATTCGCCCTTATTTATCTTCTATGCTTAATAATAAGAATGTTCACCACGTTGGTGTTCTGTTACGTCTCGTGCACCTTTTAATTCATTCGGGAAGAGCGAAACTAACTGTTTTTCTACCCCGTCTTTTAAGGTGACATCAACCATTGAACAACCGTTACAGCCACCGCCGAATTGTAGAACTGCATAACCATCATCAGTAATCTCAATTAACGTAATTTTACCGCCATGGCTGGCTAATTGTGGGTTAATTTGTGTTTGGATCACATACTCTACGCGCTCAATTAAAGGCGCATCATCTGCAACTTTACGCATTTTGGCGTTAGGTGCTTTTAAAGTCAGTTGAGCACCAAGCTCTTCGGTTACATAATCAATTTCCGCATCTTCTAAAAACGGTAAGCTGATTTCATCTACAAATGCAGAAAACGTATCGTACTTCATTTCAGTATCAGTCGCTTCAACTGAATTTAGCGGGCAATAAGACACGCCACATTCTGCTCCTGGCGTACCAGGATTCACAACAAAAATACGAATATTGGTGCCTTCTTCTTGTGTATCTAAAAGTTTCCGAAAATGCGCTTGTGCAGCCTCTGAAATAAAAATTTGTTCCATAAATAAAGTCCTAATACTTGATGTAATATATCGGAAATGATACTCCTATACGGCAATTTTTTCTACATTTATTCCTATTTTTATAGATATAGGCAAATCCTATCTTTATAGATTTTAGGCTCGAGCTAAGCCCCATACTTGAATTTCTTTTACACCTAATTTTCGAAGTTGTTTGGCTATCTCTGCCAACGTTGAGCCGGTTGTAATCACATCATCCACCAACGCTACACGTTCATAAGGAAAAGGCTTTTTGGTATTCACTGCAAAAGCATTTCTAAGGTTTTGTCGTCGATCTTTTGCCGTTAAACCTCGCTGAGTGTGGGTATGTTTAATCCGTTTCACCACATGATGACTGTTAGGTACATCACACCAACGGCTCAGCCAATTCGCTAATAAATCAGCTTGGTTGTAGCCCCGTTGCCACTGTCGAAAATGATATAACGGTACTGGAATAATCGCCTGTGGCAGAGATAGTCCATGCGTTCGTCTCGCCTCTAGCACCGCAAGATAAAGTAAACGCGATAAACTCCGATCTAACCAAAACTGTTTTTGGAATTTAAAACGATGAATAAGTGAAGAAAGCGGTTCGAGGTAATGCCCAATGATCACAATGCGATCCCAAGCAGGTTCATTTTTCAAACAATGTCCACAGCCCATTGCATAATGCTGCAAGGGTGAACCACATCGCCCACAATAAGGGAAAGTTTTAATCTGCTTCTGACATCGACTGCACAATCCATTTCGCCCAAGATGAATAGATCGCTTGCAATGCACACAGCTAAACTGAAAAAAATGGGAAAACATAAAAGAAATTGACCGCACTTTATTTTTTCACTTTTTCAACTTGCTTAAAATGCTTTTCTTTCTTAGCCATTTCCATTCTTTCACCTTGTTTTAAAATATGAGGTGTCACAAAAATGACGAGTTCGCGTTTTTGATGACGTTCACTTTCCTTACTAAATAAGCGCTTAATACCTGGAATATCGCCCAATAATGGTACTTTATCGACACCTTTCGTGATCGTATCGTGAAATACACCACCTAATACAATTGTTTCGCCATCTTTGGCAAACACTTGCGTATTAATTTCTTGTTTATCAATGGATACCACTTCATTTTGCCCATAAGCCACTCGATTCCCTGGAGAATTTTGACTCACTAATAAATCCAATAAAATATTATTATCCTTCGAAATATGTGGTGTCACTTCTAATCCCAACACCGCTTCTCGAAATTCCACTGATTGAGTGTCATTTTTCCCATTTGTCACCACATAAGGAATTTCTGTCCCTTGTTTGATGCTTGCGCTTTTCTTGTTGGTAGTAAGTAAGCGAGGGCTTGCAATAATTTCTACGTTATTTTCACGTTCAAGTGCGGTCAATTCTAGGTCTAATAATCGACCATTAATTTTAGCTACTTGAAGAGCTAATGAGCCAGCTGGCGTGACCGTTGTCGCAAAATTCACATTTAAATTATTACTGATATTGCTAAACCCGTTCGCATCTAAACTGCCACCCACTCGATGGGCTGCCTCAGTAGGATTAAAAATGCCCCAACGCACACCTAATTCTTTTAGGCTTTCATCAGTAATCGTCACAATACGTGCCTCAATCACGATTTGCTCAATGGGTTTATCCAACTCTGCGATTAACTTTTTGATATTTTTGACAGAACGTGCATCATCCTGAATCAGTAATACATTGCTTCGGTCATCAAATGCAATCGTGCCGCTAGGTGAAAGCAAAGAACCACTACCAGTTGTTAAAGATTTCATCACATCAGAGGCCTTGGCAAAATGCAGTTTAACCGTTGTACTCACAAGTGGTGTTTCACTAGGCAAACCTTCTCCGCTAATTGCCATAGGTTCTGTCATTTTCTCTGCATATTGTTCATGTTGAGAAGGCTTACCCAAATAATAAATATTATTTTCTTGATAAAAAGAGAGCCCTTTGATTTTTGCCACAGAACGCAATAAACGATCAAAATCCACGTTATCTAATTGCAATGAAAGCGTTCCTTCTAGCTCATCATCAATCATTAAATTGGCATTTTGCTCAAGAGCAACCTGCTGGAGAGTTGCTACCATTGGCGCCTGTTTTAATCGAAGTGAAAAGACGCGATTTTCTGCCGCTGAGTACGTTGTCCATAGGATCAAAAAACACATTAAAAACTGACCGCACTTTGTTTTTATTTTCTGCTTTACCATTTTAAAATCTCATTATGATTGAGGTCGTTTGTTCACATTGCCCAGCTTTATAACCTTGAAGCGTCACGCTGTCTTTACTCACTTTTTCGATTAAATAGCCTTCCTGTCCAATTCTCTGCCCGACTTGAACCAACAAAATATGCCCATCATCATTAAATAACACTTCTGCCTGTTTACCGTATTGCAAGACACCTACAATATGTAGCTGAGCCAATGGGCGTTCCTCCGCCAGTCTCGGCTCCGAATATACGCAAGTCGACACCGGCGGTAGGGTGAGCCCCTCTTTTGGATATTCGGTTTGTTCTCTTTGTTTACGATCAAAAGGATCTTGCGAAAATGACGATACAGAAAAAAACGCTATCAAGATTAAGAAGAACTTTTTCATTATTTGTCCTTATTTAATTGGAAAATTAACTCACATGTAATAGAAGCATTTTCCTCTTCATCTAATTTTTCAATGTTTAATTGCGTTAAGGAAAGTTTAGGAACATCGTTTAAAAGTGCGGTCAAAAATTGTTGTAAATCGACAAAATAGCCTTGTAATGATAAGTGCAACAACGTATGTTGAGAAAAATCCCAACGCAAATCTAACGTGCGAAGTCGCCCATTTAACAACGCCTGAATATGCTGATTGATCGGCAACACAGAATTAGCCAATTCTGGAGAAAGTTGTCGGCTGTCTGACTTTTGTCTTAAAGTTTGTAAAATCCTTTCCTGTTTATCCCACTCTTGTTGTTGTAAACTCAATTCTGCGTCAAGCCGATACTGTTCATTACTGTTTTCAACATAACGAAAAACAGGTAAGAAAATAACCGCACTTAATGCACACAACCAAAAGGCAGCATGGGCCATTTGAGGTAATCGAAGCCATCGCCCAAACCAACTTTGTGCACTTCTTTGAATAAGCTCATTGATAAGGTTCCTCATTGCACAGGCTCCGATAAATGAATATCAAACTGAAAGAATAACTGTTGTTGCACCGGTTGAAACTTGGTTAAATTAACCTCGGTAAAATGGCGTTTAAGAAATTGATGTATTGCTTCAAATTCTTGTTGATTTTCCGTCATGCCAGAAAGGACAACTTGCTTCGCATTGAGCGTAAATTCATCTAACTCACCTTGTTGTAAGGGCAACTCAGTTAATAAATTAAGCATTCGATACACATATTCCGTCTCCATTTCTGTCAGCTCATTCAGTTCTTTTAAGTTACTTTGTAGTTGCTGAACTTGAATGCGTTTCTGATGAACTTGATTGGTGATTTGTGTCAGTTTTTCTTTTGTCTGATTTAAGGTTTGCGCTTGCTGTTCATTAAAATAACTCAAGCCAAAAACAATCAGAACTGAGCAAGCTAGCCAAATTAAACCTTGCCATATAAAGCGCTGAAAAGCCTTTTGATGTTGTTCTACGCGCCAAGGCAATAAATTAAGGCTTAACATCACCACTCTCCCGATTAATTAGAGGCAAAAGTGCGGGTGTTTTTGAGGATAAATCTACTAGCTTTAAATCGGTTTGCCACAGTGCATTACCTAAAGAGATGAAAGGTAAATCTGTTTCGATGCGTTGCCAATTTTTAGGCAGTGATTCAATTGTGTGTGAATTCAATATGTCGGGCGTTTGATACACATAAATCTGTTCTATCGTTTCGGGAAAACGCTGGATAAATTGTTGATAAAGCTCAAATAAATCACTTTGAGATTGCAAGACTTGTCGTTGTTGTAAGCGTTCACAAACGGCGAGACAACCTTGTTGATCTTGATATAAAAATAAGGTGTTAGTCGGCTCTTGACCTAAAATGGCATAAAATGCACGCAAAATGCTGTGATTCAGTAAATCAAGTGCGGTCAATTTCAGCGGCAAATATTTTGCTAATTCTGCATTGGCACTTTCTTTTCGAATCGCCGTGATATCCAAACGAAAACCTTGTTTTAATGGCGTGGTCAGATAATCAAACCATAATTCATCCAACGGAATCGGTAATTCTTTTTGCAAAATGAAACGGCATTGTTGTTCACACTCCTGAGCATTGAGTGTTTGCGGTAAAATAAGCGTTTTAGACCAAGTTAAATGGGGTGAAATGGAGCCGATAAAACAACATTGGTTAGTTTTTTGTGGTAAATAAGGCAATAACTGGGAAAAAATGTCCTTTTGTTGTCCATTCAAGCAAATAGATTGAACTTTGTGGAATTCATCTAGCCAAACAAAATAGAGGTTATCTTGTTGTTTACTCACACCAATTTGTTGTTTTCGCTGCTTTCTATGAGCAATTCCCATATTCTTTCCTATTCTTTAAGGGATTAATCTTTTATACTTAGCAGCCAAGATCATAATTTTGATTTTTTGAATATTCATTAAACCAGAGAGAATTTTACGATGCGGATCGCAAAATTAATATTAAGTACCCTATTTACGATATGTATACTGGGGTTAGTCGCCGGTGGTGTACTGTATTTTCACTTAAAATCCTCCTTACCATCGGTTGAGAGCCTAAAAACCGTTGAGTTGCAACAACCGATGCAAATCTATACGGCTGATGGCAAATTAATCGGTGAAGTCGGTGAACAACGCCGTATTCCGGTGAAATTAGAAAACGTCCCTCAACGTCTGCAAGATGCCTTCTTAGCAACGGAAGATAGCCGTTTTTATGATCATCACGGTTTAGACCCTGTTGGTATTGCTCGTGCGATTTTTGTTGCCGTCAACAATGGTGGTGCATCTCAAGGGGCAAGTACCATTACGCAACAGCTTGCGCGTAACTTCTTCTTAACTCCGGAAAAAACCATTATTCGTAAAGCTCGCGAAGCGGTATTGGCCATTGAAATTGAAAATGCCTTAAGTAAACAAGAAATTTTAGAACTCTATTTAAATAAAATTTTCTTAGGGTATCGTTCTTATGGCGTCGCAGCTGCCGCACAAACCTACTTTGGTAAAAACTTAGATGAATTAACGCTTTCTGAAATGGCGATCATTGCTGGCTTGCCAAAAGCGCCTTCTACCATGAATCCACTCTATTCGCCAAAACGTGCGGAAGAACGTCGAAATGTGGTATTAAGCCGAATGCTTGATGAGAATAAAATCACCAAAGCAGAATATGATGCAGCCATTAAAGAGCCAATCGTCGCAAGCTATCACGGTGCTAAATTTGAGTTCCGTGCAGACTATGTAACTGAAATGGTTCGTCAAGAAATGGTGAAACGTTTTGGTGAAGAAGATGCTTACACCAAAGGTTATAAAGTCTTCACGACTGTACTTTCAAAAGATCAAGCGGAAGCACAAAAAGCCGTCCGTAATAACCTGATCGATTATGATATGCGTCATGGCTGGCGTGGCGGTGCACCACTTTGGAAAAAAGGTGAAGCCCCATGGGATAATGAACGTATTGTCGCTTTCTTGAAAAAATTACCTGATTCAGAACCGTTCATTCCAGCAGCAGTAACCGCATTAAGTAAGAATGGTGCAGAATTACTTTTAGCCAATAATGAAACAATGACGCTTTCTTCAAACGCAATGCGTTGGGCAGGTAAATCACCCGTTAAAGTGGGCGAACAGATTTGGATTCGTAAACGTGATAACGGTGAATGGATTTTAGGTCAAATTCCTGCAGCTAACTCTGCATTAGTTTCATTAAACTCGGATAATGGTGCAATTGAAGCTATGGTGGGAGGTTTTAGTTACGAACAAAGTAAATTTAACCGTGCAACCCAATCTTTAGTGCAAGTGGGTTCTTCGATTAAACCATTTATCTATGCCGCTGCGTTAGAAAAAGGTTTAACCCTTTCAAGCGTATTGCAAGACAGTCCTATCTCTATCCAAAAACCAGGACAACCTTTGTGGCAACCGAAAAACTCACCTGATCGTTATGACGGTCCAATGCGTTTACGTGTAGGTTTAGGTCAATCTAAAAACATGATTGCCATCCGTGCACTACAAACCGCAGGTGTTGGCTTTACGGCTGACTTCTTACAACGTTTTGGATTCAAACGTGACCAATATTTTGCGAGTGAAGCGCTTGCCTTAGGTGCGGCATCCTTTACTCCGTTGGAAATGGCGCGCGCTTACGCGGTATTTGATAACGGTGGTTTTTTAATTGATCCTTACCTTATCGAAAAAATTCAAGACAATACCGGTAAAGATTTATTTATTGCGAACCCAAAAATTGCTTGTATCACCTGTAATGATATTCCTGTAATTTATGGTGAAACTAAGGATAAAATTGATGGCTTTAAAGATGTGGCAGAAGTAGCTAATCCAGATAAGCTAAAATCAGCCAAAGGTAATAGCAATACCGATACAGATGAAGGTGAGGGAGATCAGCAACCAGACAATGTCCCAGACTTACCAGAACTTCAAACATCAGCATTAAATGACGGTTCTGTTGATTTAATGGCAGATGCGAAAGACGGTGCAGCGAAACAAGAATACGCACCTCGTGTGATTAGTGGCGAATTAGCCTTCTTAATCCGTAGCGCATTAAATACGGCGATTTATGGTGAGCAAGGACTTAGCTGGAAAGGTACCAGCTGGCGTATTGCTCAAAGTATTAAACGTAGTGACATCGGTGGTAAAACCGGTACCACCAATAGTGCGAAAGTGGCTTGGTATGCAGGTTTTGGTGCAAACTTAGTCACCACAACCTATGTTGGTTTCGATGATAACAAACGCGTATTAGGTAAAGGTGAAGCGGGTGCAAAAACCGCAATGCCTGCGTGGGTCGCTTATATGAAAACTGCACTTTCTGATATACCAGAACGTCAACTTGAACTTCCACCAAATATCATGGAAAAAACTATTGATAGTAACTCGGGTTTACTTTCTGAAGGTGGTGGTCGTAAAGAATACTTTATCGTTGGTACCGAGCCTAAACGTACTTATGTTGCAGAAATGCAAGAGCGCGGTTATTATGTCCCACCAGAATTGCAACAACGCTTAAATGGTGGAACAGGCAAAACCAAAGACGCGATTCCAGCAACGCAACCAGAAGAATTATTCTAACGATTTAAATACTAAAAGTGCGGTTAATTTTGACCGCACTTTTTTACGTCAAAAGGACAAACCATGTTAAGTTATCGTCACAGTTTCCACGCTGGCAACCATGCTGATGTATTGAAGCACATTGTATTAATGTTGATTTTGGAAAACCTTTCTCTAAAAGAAAAAGGTTTTTACTATCTCGACACCCACTCTGGTGTTGGTCGTTATCGTTTAAGTTCTAACGAATCAGAAAAAACCGGCGAATACAAAGAAGGAATTGGCAGACTCTGGGAAAAAACAGATTTACCTGAAGAGGTGGCTCGTTATGTAGATCTCATTAAAAAGCTCAATTATGGTGGTAAAGAATTACGTTATTACGCAGGATCTCCAATGATTGCAGCACAACTATTACGTCCTCAAGATCGTGCATTACTGACAGAATTACACCCTAGCGATTTTCCATTATTACGCAATAACTTTAAAGAGTTTAAGAATATCACCACAAAATCAGAAAATGGTTTCCAACAACTCAAAGCGACACTTCCGCCAAAAGAACGCCGCGGTTTAGTGCTTATTGATCCGCCTTACGAATTAAAAGAGGATTATGATTTGGTGGTGAAAGCGATCGAAGAAGGTTATAAACGCTTTGCGACAGGCACTTATGCCATTTGGTATCCTGTGGTTCTACGCCAACAAACAAAACGCATTTTTAAAAGATTAGAAGCAACGGGAATTCGTAAAATTTTGAAAATTGAATTGGCTGTTCGCCCTGATAGCGATCAACGTGGTATGACCGCGAGTGGAATAGTGGTGATTAATCCACCTTGGCAATTAGAACAGCAAATGAAATCTATTTTGCCTTATTTGGCCCAAGCGCTCGTCCCTGAAGGTACGGGAAGTTGGACAGTGGAATGGATTGTACCGGAATAATCCATTCCAAAACCGCGGTCAAAATGACCGCACTTTTAAATTTTAATTTTATTGGAATACAACACTAAACAAAGTGCAATAACCATAATTAAAATCGCGCCTGCGAATAAGATAGTATCAACTGAGCTCTCATGATTCACAATAATCAGACGCAACATGGCGGTAATCCCCGCGTAAATAAAATAACGCAAAGGAAAGTGATAACCACTTTTAAAATATTGCACGATTAGGCCAATAAAACCGAAATATAAGAAAAACATCACGGCTTGTTCAGCAACATCATAAGGCACTACGCTTGATGTATTGAACACCATAATTGCTAAGGTATAGGTAATTTTAGCTAAAGCAATAATCAACACTAAAGCCAAAGCAATAAGTGAAAAACTTAATATCACTTTTAATACACTAGTTACTACTCTAGGCAGCTTTTCTAGTTCTTGAGATTCTTCCATAAAGTTCCTTTTTTGTTTTTTAAAATGATGAAAGGTGCATATTTTAAAGGAATGTGATTTGGTGGTAAATAGCCAAATTTAATCAAATAAAAAAGGCAGATATTTCTGCCTTTTCTTTTTATATGAATGAATAAATAATTACTCATCTAAGAAACTTCTTAAGGTTTCTGAACGACTTGGATGACGTAATTTACGCAATGCTTTCGCTTCAATCTGACGAATACGCTCACGGGTTACATCAAATTGTTTACCCACTTCTTCAAGCGTGTGGTCGGTATTCATATCAATACCAAAACGCATACGTAATACTTTTGCTTCACGAGGGGTTAATCCTTCTAGCACTTCATGAGTTGCCACTTTCAAGCTTTGCGCAGTTGCAGAATCTAATGGCAATTCAAGAGTTGAATCCTCGATGAAGTCACCTAAATGTGAATCATCGTCATCACCGATTGGCGTTTCCATTGAAATTGGCTCTTTCGCAATTTTAAGCACTTTACGAATTTTATCTTCTGGCATTCCCATACGCTCAGCAAGCTCTTCCGGCGTCGCTTCACGTCCCATTTCTTGTAACATTTGACGAGAAATACGATTTAATTTGTTAATCGTTTCAATCATATGAACCGGAATACGAATTGTACGTGCTTGGTCTGCAATAGAACGCGTAATTGCCTGACGAATCCACCAGGTTGCATAGGTTGAGAATTTATAACCACGACGGTATTCAAATTTATCTACCGCTTTCATCAAACCAATATTCCCTTCTTGAATTAAATCCAAGAATTGTAAACCACGGTTGGTATATTTTTTCGCAATAGAAATCACCAAACGTAAGTTAGCTTCAACCATTTCTTTTTTCGCACGGCGAGCTTTTTGTTCACCACGAGATACCGCATCACAAATCTCACGCATTTGTTGGATGGTAAGATTGGTATGTTGCTCAATATTAGCTAAGTTATCTAAAGATAAACGGATACGTTCTTCATATTTTGGTAAACGTTTTGCCCAAGCTTTCGTTGATTTTAATGCTTTTGCTACCCATGCATCACTGCTGCCATTCGCAACAATAAGCGCCTCAAATTCATCTTTTGGCATACCTGCAATATCAACTAATACTTTTTGTAGTTGACGCTCTTCTGCACGTACACGTTTCATCATATTCTTCATTGATAAAACAAGTACATCAAATTGTTTTGGCACTAAACGGAATTGTTTAAAAATATCGGCGAGTTGAGCAATTTGATCTTTTGCACGTTTACCACTACGACCGTGTTTTGCAATGGTTGCCAATGTTTTAGTATGTTGCTCTCTTAATGCAGCAAATCTTTCACGCGCTACTTCAGGATCGATGCTGTTATCTGAATCGCTGTCATCAGAACTTGAACTGTTATCGCTTTCATCTTCCTCATCGCTCTCATCATCAACGTCTGCAGCAGATTCGGCACTTTCATCTTCATCAGCAAAATTTTCATCAATGTTTGCGGTTTCCTCTTCTGGAACATTTGGATCCACAAAGCCTGTGATTAAATCAGCTAAACGGTAATTGCCCGCTTCAACTTGGTCATAATTATCTAATAATTCAGTTAACGCTTCTGGGTATGCCGCAATTGCAGTTTGGACTTCATCAATCCCTTCCTCAATACGTTTTGCAATGCTGATTTCATCTTCACGGGTAAGAAGATCAACGGTACCCATTTCACGCATATACATACGCACAGGATCGGTTGTACGGCCGATTTCAGATTCCACATTTGACAAAATCTGTGTTGCTTCTTCCACTGCATCTTCATCCGGAATCGTGTCATTCAACATCATTTCGTCACTTTCCGGTGCTTCATCCAGAACCGGAATACCCGCATCATGCTGTAAAGTCTGCAACAACTTATCGTAATACTCTGGATCGATCACATCTTCCGGAAGTAAGTCATTAATCTCCGCATAGGTTAAATAACCTTGCGTACGACCCAATTCCATAAGCTGTTCAATTTGTTCTGAATATTGCTCTGCGGTAGATTGTTGATTTTGTTCCATTTTTATTCCCGTTTTGCGTTATTTTTGGAAGATAAAAGCCCTTGTTTTGAACAGGAGATTTTACCATTGTTATGACGGATTAACTAACTGTTTTTTCTGCTCTTCTTTTCCCTTGAGCAAATTCACTAAAATTGCTCGCTCTTGAGCAGTTAATCCTTCCGCCCTTTCTTTTGCAATCAGCATTTCAATGTCACGCTCAATCGCTTGAATATTCAATCGACGATAGTTTTGAGAGAATGCATTAATGATTTCTAAGTCATCTAATAGATGATCCCAAGAGGCTAATATTTCAAGGGGCTTGCTGAATTCTGTATCACGAAAATATTCTAAGATTTGCCCTGTTGTAATGCCTTCTCGTTCACGGCAAAGTGCGGTCAATTTTTCGAGCAATTCGTAACCCGCTTCATGCTTTAAGGCTTGTAAACCGATATCCGAAATACGATTCACTAATTGTGAATTCTGTAATAACAGCGAAATCACCACGCGCATTGGTGTTTTCTTAATGGTTTTTTGTGGCGTTTTAGGTTTTGGTTCAGCCTTGTCTATTTGATTTGGTATTAAGCTTTCAAGCTGTGATTGATCAAAGATCCCAAGCTTTTGCGCCAACATATTCCGCAATGATAGACGCAACATATCACCAGGAATTTGACGAATTAAAGGCGCTGCGAGTGCCACTAATTTGCCTCGTCCTTCTTGTGTCGAAAAATCTACCTGTGGACTTAAATGCGCAAATAAGAATTCTGTGAGAGACTGAGCTTGATCAATATATTCTTCAAACTTTTCTTTACCATATTGACGAATATAAGTATCCGGATCTTCTCCATCTGGTAGGAAAATAAACTTAATTTGTCGTCCATCTTCCAGATAAGGTAAGGCGTTTTCAAGCGCACGCCAAGCGGCATCACGCCCTGCTCTATCACCATCGTAGCAGCAAATGACTTGCTCTGTTGAACGGAACAATAATTGAATTTGCTCCGAGGTCGTCGATGTCCCAAGAGAAGCCACCGCATAATTCACACCAAATTGCGCTAATGCCACCACATCCATGTAGCCTTCAACCACCAGTAATTTTTCTGGCTCATCATTGATTTGCAAGGCTTCATATAAACCATAAAGCTCATTACCTTTATGATAGGTAATGGTTTCGGGGGAGTTCAAATACTTGGGTTTTTCATCCGTTAAAACACGTCCACCAAAGGCGACTGTTCGACCACGTTTATCCCGAATCGGAAACATGATGCGATTACGGAATTTATCGTACACATTGCCACGGTCGTTTCGAGAAAGCATACCTAAATCAAAAAGTTTTTTCTGTTCTTCCCGATTTTTGCCGAATTGGCGTAACACCGTATCCATCGCATTGGGTACATAACCAATTTGAAAACGAGCAATAATTTCTGGCGATAAACCACGTTGCTGAAGATAGCTTTGAGCAGGAATATTTAACGGGAGTTGAGCTTGATAAAACGACGCAATCTCTTGCATCAAATCGTATAAATTACGTTTTGTCTGATAGCTCACATCCGGTTTATTACCGAATTGGTTTGGGCGTTTTTCATAAGGCACTTCAAGCCCAGCAGAAGCAGCAAGTTCTTCAACGGCTTCAACAAATTCTAATTTGTCATAATCCATTAAAAATGAAATCGCATTGCCTTTCGCGCCACAACCGAAGCAATAATAGAATTGTTTTTTTTCACTTACCGTGAAGGAGGGTGTTTTTTCGTGATGAAACGGGCAACAAGCTTGATAATCTCGTCCCGCTTTTTTGAGTTTCACGCGTGCATTAATCACATCGACAATATTCGATTTTGTGAGCAGATCATCAATAAACTGGCGTGGAATTGAGCCTTTCATTGCCTTGCCTCCTTGAATACGATGCGAAAGTGCGGTTGATTTTGCGTGACTTTTTTGATGAGTTTAAAGCAACAAAACCGTGATACCCAAAAGGTTTCACGGTTTGTCTTAACTCGAGTTAGAAAATACTACAAATTAGTATAAACGGGTATTGCGCGCATTTTCACGAGCATTACGTTTAGCGTGACGTTTAGCAAGTGTTGCTTTTTCACGTTTACGGATTGTAGTTGGTTTTTCATAGAATTCACGAGCGCGAACTTCTGCTAAAATACCAGCTTTTTCGCAAGAGCGTTTGAAACGACGTAAAGCTACGTCGAATGATTCGTTTTCACGTACTTTAATTACAGGCATAAGCCAATCACCTCAATGAGTTTAATTTAATTGCAATTTTAAATTTTTATTACTGCCGAATGAACGGCAAATTCAATAAAGGACGCAATTCTAATCGATCTTCCCTGCAAAAGCAAAGGAAAGATCGCCTATTTGCTGAAAATTTGGCGTTTGAACTGGTTTAAGCGGGCTAAACAAGGTAAAATCTTTGCCAATTTTTTTAATAAAATGAGAATAAAATGCGTATTTTAGGAATCGAAACCTCCTGTGATGAAACAGGTGTCGCGATTTATGATGAAGATAAAGGCTTAATTGCTAATCAGCTCTACACGCAAATTGCCTTGCATGCGGATTACGGCGGTGTGGTGCCAGAGCTGGCTTCCCGCGATCACATTCGCAAAACGGCGCCATTAATTAAAGCCGCATTAGAAGAAGCCAATTTAACCGCTGATCAAATTGATGGCATCGCTTATACAAGCGGTCCGGGTTTAGTGGGGGCATTATTAGTGGGCGCAACGATCGCGCGTTCACTGGCTTATGCTTGGAATGTGCCCGCTATTGGCGTACATCACATGGAAGGTCATCTACTTGCTCCAATGCTTGATGAAAACCGACCGCACTTTCCATTCATTGCCCTCTTAGTTTCAGGTGGACACACACAATTAGTGCGCGTTGATGGCGTAGGGAAATATGAAGTCATTGGCGAATCCATTGATGATGCGGCAGGTGAAGCCTTTGATAAAACCGCGAAATTATTAGGGTTAGATTATCCTGGCGGTGCAGCACTTTCACGTTTAGCCGAAAAAGGATCAAAAGATCGCTTTGTGTTCCCTCGTCCAATGACGGATCGCCCTGGTCTTGATTTTAGCTTTTCAGGTTTAAAAACCTCGGCGGCTAATACGATTAATCAAGCGATCAAACAAGAAGGTGAATTAACTGAACAAACCAAAGCTGATATTGCCTTTGCCTTCCAAGATTCTGTTGTGGATACACTTGCAATTAAATGCAAACGTGCCTTAAAAGAAACCGGTTATAAGCGTTTAGTCATTGCTGGTGGCGTAAGTGCAAACAAAAAATTACGTGAAACCCTTGGCACAATGATGAAAAATCTTGGTGGTGAAGTATTTTATCCGCAACCTCAATTTTGTACCGATAACGGCGCCATGATTGCCTATACGGGCTTTTTACGTTTAAAACAAGGTCAGCACAGCGATCTCGCCATTGATGTTAAACCTCGTTGGGCAATGGCCGAACTCCCTGCAATTTAAGGAAAAATATGGAAAACATGATAAAAGTAAGAGCCATGCGTGCAGCCGGTATCGCTTGTTTTTTGGTGCTCGCGATTATTGGTGCATGGATTTTTACCACGCCAAGCAGTGATATTGTTGACGCTCTTGCTGAAGCAGGAAAAATGGTGGGAGGCGGTGCCACTTACGGGACCTTTATGTTAGCTGCCTGTCCACCTGTTGCAGGATTCATTGCCTATCATTTCTGGAAATGGGTGATTAAATAATGGCAAAACTCTATTTTTACTACTCTACGATGAATGCGGGTAAATCAACCACATTGTTACAATCTTCCTATAACTATCGTGAACGCAATATGAATACCATGGTTTATACGGCAGCGATTGATGATCGTTTTGGAGCAGGCAAAGTCACGTCACGTATTGGTATTCACGAAGAGGCGAATTTATTTACGTCAACCAGTGACCTTTTTGCTGAAGTGAGTCAACGTTTACAACAAGAAAAAATTCATTGTGTTTTAGTTGATGAAGCCCAGTTTTTAACCAAACAACAAGTATATCAATTAAGTGATGTTGTAGATAAACTAAAGATTCCAGTGCTTTGCTATGGCTTACGGACAGACTTCCAGGCAGAGCTATTTGAAGGCAGTAAGTATTTACTTGCTTGGGCAGATCAACTAGAAGAATTAAAAACAATCTGTTATTGTGGGCGTAAAGCCAATTTCGTTTTACGTTTAAATGAACAAGGTGAAGTCATTAAGGAAGGGGAACAAATCCAAATTGGTGGAAACGACTCTTATCTTTCGGTTTGCCGCTATCATTACAAAGAAAAGTGCGGTCAGCTTTAACCTCATTTTTCAATTTTATACTCGGAGGACAATTTTATGCTAAAGAACAAAACATTCGGCAGTGCCTTAATCATTGCAGGCACGACCATCGGCGCAGGAATGCTCGCGATGCCATTAACCTCTGCCGGAATTGGTTTTGGTTATACCGTTTTATTACTAGTCGGCTTATGGGCGCTTTTGGTTTACAGCGGGTTACTTTTTGTTGAAGTGTATCAAACAGCTGATCGCCTGAATGATGGCGTAGCGACTCTCGCTGAAAAATACTTTGGTATCACTGGGCGTGTCTTAGCGACTTTTAGCTTGCTCATTTTACTTTACGCCCTTTCTGCGGCCTACATCACCGGGGGCGGCTCACTATTATCAGGCTTACCAACCGCTTTTGGCTTTGAAAGTCTTTCCTCCGAACTTTCAATCATTTTATTTACCGTCGTACTCGGTGCTTTTGTGGTGGTGGGTACAAAAGGCGTTGATGGCGCCACTCGTATTCTGTTTATCGGCAAATTAATCGCCTTTGCTTTCGTGTTATTTATGATGTTACCAAAAGTGTCTGTCGATAACCTGATGGCCTTGCCTTTAGATTATGCTTTCGTAATTTCTGCGGCACCTATCTTCTTTACCTCTTTTGGCTTCCACATCATTATGGGTAGCGTAAACAGCTATTTAGATGGTAGCGTCACTCAATTCCGTAAAGCCATTTTAATTGGCACAGCCATTCCACTGATCGCTTATTTGATATGGCAATTAGCGACTCACGGTGTATTAAGCCAAAATGAGTTCGTACAATTGCTCCAAGCAGATCCAACCCTTAACGGTTTAGTCAATGCCACACGTCAAATCACAAACTCCCACATCATGGGTGAAATCGTGCGTGTGTTCTCTGCTCTTGCATTAATCACTTCTTTTCTTGGTGTGATGCTAGGGGTATTTGAAGGTTTAGGCGATTTATTTAAACGTTACAAATTGCCACACAACCGTTTAACGCTTACCATTGCAGCCTTTACGCCACCACTTGCATTTGCCTTGTATTATCCTGAAGGCTTTATCGCTGCATTAAGCTATGCGGGTTTACTCTGTGCGTTCTACTGCTTGATTTTACCTATTGGACTAGCATGGAAAACACGTCAAGCAAATCCAAATCTGCCTTATCGTGTAATCGGTGGTAATGTGACTTTAGTGATTGCATTAGTTATTGGTGTAGCGATTATGATCGTGCCATTCTTAATTCAAGCAGGCTATTTACCTGCAGTAGCAGGCTAAAGTGCGGTAGATTTCCAAGGCATTTTTCTCATAAAAGTAGGGCTTAAACGCCCTATTTTTTTATTTTCAAAAAATTTTCATTTTTTTTACCTCTCTTAATCTTTCCTTAAGATTCTCTTGTTTAAATACACTCATCGAAAGGCAAACAATCCAATCGATAAATAAATCTGAAAAATGTTAATCACTTAAGAAAAGATTAAGATTTGAATGATTTAATACATCTGAAAGCAAAGCTTTCAACTTACTTTATGATTATCTTATTTAGGAGAACAAACTATGAAAAAATTACTTACTGTTGCAGCTATCGCATTATCTTCTGTTGCCGTATATAACACCGCAATAGCACAAGGATTTAATGATGGTCACAAGCACAACACCCAACAAGGTTTTGTCGATGAAAGTGTTATTGTAAAAACCGTTGATGATGCATTAAATGCCAATGATGACACTCCAGTTCGTTTAGACGGACAAATTGTAAAACAAATTGGTAAAAAGGATTTCTTATTTAAAGACGCAAGTGGAAAAGAAATTCAAATTGAAGTCAGCAAAAAAGCATGGAATGGTGAAACGATAGCACCTCAAGATAACATTCAAATTATCGGTAAAGTCGATAAAGAATGGAATAAAACAGAAGTGGATGTGAAACAAATCATCAAAAAATAAGTAACAAAATGACCGCACTTTTCTTAAGTGCGGTTAAAAATCCCAAAGGAGAAGAAAATGGAAAACGTACAAACAATGTCAGATCTTATGCAGCAAATTCAACAACGAATTGATTCAATAAAAGCCTCTGCCATGCAGCAACAAACAGAAATGAAACAGTCATTAAATGAATGTATTGAGCAAAGTGAAGCCATTCAAAATCAATTAGTTCAAAGCCAACAGCAATTAACATCACAATTGGAATACGGCACGGCAGTATTAATTGAACTGGAACAAGGGTTACAGCTAGATTTCAGTACAGAAATCGCCGAATTTGAACAGTTGTGTCAAAATGAAACCGCCGATACGACAGAATTAACGCAACGATTGGAACAGCATGTACAGGAAAAAATCACGTTCCAATTAAACGAATTAAAAGCCAAAACAGGTATAGCCTTACAAGAGATTGATCAGGTGACACTCCATATTAAGCAGTTATTTGGGGCAGAAAAAAGTGCTAAAGTGAAAGGGTTGGCAAAATTAAAACAACGTTTATATAAACGTTTTGGTAAACAGATTATTGCTTCAAAAGAATGTTTGGCAAAACAACTGGAACGCGGAGCCAGTAAATTAAGAGCTTAAAATGTCCGCTATCGTTTATTAAGAAGAAAAGTTAAACCGCACTTAATCTTGAGATGAGATGAAGTGCGGTCATTTTTTTAGTTTTTTTTCGATTGAGACGGTTAAATCTGAGCCAAAAATTCTTCTTCCGTTAGAACGGTAACACCTAATTCTTGTGCTTTTGTGAGCTTAGAACCCGCCGCATCACCGGCAATCACAAAATCTGTTTTTGCTGAAACCGAGCCGCTCACTTTCGCGCCCATGTCTTGTAATAAGGCTTTAGCTTCATTACGTCCCATTTGAGTTAAGGTTCCGGTTAATACAACCGTTTTGCCTTTAAAGCGGTTTTCTGTCACGTCTTTGGTTTCCACGGTTTCCCAATGTACGCCTTGAGCGATTAAATCATTCACTACCGCCACATTATGTGGTTCGTGCCAAAACGCCAAAATACGATTTGCCACTACTTCGCCCACATCAGGCACTTGCTGTAAGGCTTCTAAATCTGCATTTTGCAAAGCTTCTAAGGTTTTGAAATGATTTGCTAAATTCAATGCCGTTGCTTCACCCACTTCACGAATCCCTAAGGCGAAAATAAAACGTGCTAACGTCGTATTTTTCGCTTTTTCAAGGCTCGCTAAGGCATTTTCAGCTGATTTTGCCCCCATTCTTTCCAAACGGGTTAACGTGGTTAAATCTAACTTGAATAAATCGGCTGGCGTATGAACTAATTCACGATCCACCAACTGCTCGATTAATTTACCCCCCACCCCATCAATATCCATAGCTTTACGAGAAACGAAATGTTTAAGCGCTTCTTTACGTTGTGCTGCACAGAATAAACCGCCTGTACAACGCGCTACCGCTTCGCCTTCAATACGAACAATTGCCGAATCACATACAGGACAAGTCTCAGGGAAAACAATCGGTCTCGCATCCGCTGGACGACGATCGTGCAACACGCCAATAATTTGTGGGATCACATCTCCCGCACGGCGAATCACTACCGTATCGCCAATAGCAATATCCAAGCGTTCAATTTCATCGCCGTTATGCAATGTGGCGTTACTCACCGTGACACCTGCCACAAATACCGGTTCCAATTTAGCTACTGGGGTAATCGCCCCCGTTCTGCCCACTTGAAATTCCACATCATTTAAGCGGGTTAATTCTTCTTGTGCAGGGAATTTATAAGCAATCGCCCAACGTGGTGCTTTGGAAATAAAACCTAATTTCTCTTGCAACGCAATATCATTGATTTTCAGCACGGTGCCATCAATATCGTAGCCAAGAGAACTGCGTTTATTTTGAATATCACGATAAAAATCCAATACTTCATCTGTGCCGTTACATAAACGGATTTCTGGGTTTACCGGAATCCCAATAGACTTCAACCATTGCAAACGATCATAATGCGTATTCGGTAAATCCACCCCTTCTGCAATACCAATACCATAAGCATTCAACACCAATGGACGTTTACTCGTAATTTTTGGATCGAGCTGGCGCAATGATCCCGCCGCTGCATTACGTGGGTTAGCAAAGGTTTTCTCACCTTTCTCTAAAGCTTGCTGATTTAAACGCTCAAAGCCCTCATGTGGCATAAACACTTCACCGCGCACTTCTAAACGAGCAGGTGGATTGTCCATTAAAAGCTGCAAAGGAATATTTCGAATCGTGCGAATATTGGCAGTAATGTCTTCCCCTGTCGTCCCATCACCACGGGTCGCGGCTTGAGTCAGCACACCATTCACATACAAAATACTCACCGCTAAACCATCTAACTTAGGTTCACAGCAGAAAGTAAGAGGTTCAGGCAAACGAATAAGACGATCTTCAATACGTTTTACGAATGCATAAAATTCCTCATCTGAGAAAGCATTATCCAAAGAGAGCATTGGAATTTCATGACGAATTTGTGCAAAGCCTGACAGCGGTTTTGCACCCACACGTTGAGTAGGTGAATCTGCCGTAATGAGTTCCGGATGGGCGGCTTCTAAGGCTTTAAGTTGATGAAATAAACGGTCATATTCTGCATCAGGAATGGTTGGGTTATCTAACACGTGATATTCATATTCATAACGACGAAGATCCTGACGTAATGTATCAATTTGTTGCTGAAGGCTCATAATGTTCTCTAACGGTTTACTCATTGAATTAAAATGGGCGAACCATCGATCGGCTCGCCCAAAGTGCGGTTATTTTTTAGTGCGTTTTATGCGATGCGAGATAAATAATCCTGCTCAGCTACATCATCAAAAATCTCTTGCTGATCAGTCAACACCACGCCACCTAAATCTTCTGCGATGGTTTTCGCTGCGCGAATCATCATACGTAAGTTAGCCAAATTATTACCTGGCGATGGTAGCTGCATGAAGAGTACCACGCCCATAGTTGAAAACTCGGCCATATTATAATAATCAAACGTACCTGGCTGTTCAATGTTTGCCACGCTAAATAAAACCGGGCTTGCCACACTTAAATCAAAGTGGCGGTGATACATTTGACGCTCACCAAAAATGAATCCCAAGTTTTCTAAAGATTGAGATAATTGCGGACCATAGAATTCACGATTTTGATTTGAAATGACATAAAGTTGAACAAAGCCAGTGGTTTGTTTTGGTTTTTCCACTTCTACCGGTTCGTGATAGTTAAAATGTACGTTCTCATGAGTAGATTCTTGAGTTGGATTTAATGACATCTCGGCTAACTGCTCACGCAATTCAGGCGAAGAAGAATTCACACCATCAAAATCATTGCTTTGTGCTTCTAACTCTTCGATTGTCATTTCTGCCACACGTGGTTTTGGTTGTACATTCGTTTCAGGATAAACCACAGGTTCAGGTTGTGCAGCTGGCGTAGGAGCAGGTTGCGTCGTATTCATCTCATAAACCGGCTGATTTGGTAAGGAGATTTTAATATCGTCCACGCTTTTTTCTATTTGACGTGCATCCACTTGAGCACGTTGCTCATCAAAATTAAACTGCTGTTGACTTGCTGCCTGTGGGGCCACTTTAGGTTGAACACTTTGTTGTACAGGCTGGGCTGCTTGAGCACGATGTGTTAAACGAATATCCGCATTAGGATCAGCGGCTTGCGAAAAAGGATTGACCTCACCGTTTTTAGAAGTGCGGTTAAATGTATTCGCGCTTTTAAAATATTTTGATTTCTCACGGCGATTTGACCATAATCCGTGTACCACTAAGGCAATTAAAGCAATTACCCCTAAAATAATCAAAATGGTATTTAAGTCCATTCTTGTTGCTCCTTAACGCAATGATTTTTTGCTAATCCTACCACATTTCCACAGGTGAAAAAATAGGAAAGCAAACAAGATATTAAAAGGGATGAGACGGAATTTTTCTCAAAAAATATTGTCTTTCTGTGACATTTTGTATTTTTTACTTTTTAATTTAAAGGAACAATGATGATCGATCAAAATGAAATAAAATCTGCTTTCAATCATTTCGTGATGGGTTGGCATTTCATTACGCAAAAAGGCCTCCGCCGTTTTGTGATTATGCCGATTTTACTTAACGTCGTCCTACTCACAGGCTTATTTTGGCTATTTGTTTCACAAATCTCCACGATGATCGACTGGGTGATGAGCTTTATTCCTGATTGGTTAAGCTTTTTAAGTGTGATTTTGCTCGTGCTGTCTATTGGCTCGATTCTCTTATTTTTCTATTTTGCCTTTACAACACTTTCAGGCTTTATCGCCGCACCATTTAATGGTTTATTGGCAGAGAAAGTCGAAAAAATGCTGACTGGTGAAGCCGTTAATGATGATGGTTTGGCTGAAATCATGAAAGATGTGCCGCGTATGTTGAACCGAGAATGGCAAAAACTATGGTACAGCTTACCGAAATTTGTGGGCTTGTTCTTATTGAGTTTTATCCCAGTTATTGGACAAACCATTATTCCAGTACTCACCTTCCTATTTACTTGTTGGATGATGGCGATTCAGTACTGTGACTACCCATTTGATAACCATAAAATTTCTTTTGGCATTATGAAAAATGCGTTAGGCGAAAGACGTTCTCAAAGCCTAACATTCGGGGCATTAATTACCCTTTGTACCGCATTGCCAATCGTGAACTTAGTAATTATTCCTGTGGCGGTCTGTGGTGCAACCGTGATGTGGGTGGAAAATTATCGCTCACAATTAAAATTTGATATGAATTTTGACCGCACTTCAGGTTCAACACAAATTGTGACACGTTCTACAAGTACAGAAATTAAACCTTCAGGAAATAACATCGTGAATAAATAGCATTTAGTTATAAAATATAGCTATTAACTATTTTTTTTATATAAAAGCCGGTGTTATAACTACTGCATCAACTCATTCCAAAATATAAAAGGACAGTAAAATGACAATTTATGCAGATAACTCATACTCAATCGGTAATACACCATTAGTTCGTTTAAAACACTTCGGACACAATGGTAATGTTGTCGTAAAAATTGAAGGTCGCAACCCAAGCTTTAGCGTGAAATGCCGTATTGGTGCCAATATGATTTGGCAAGCAGAAAAAGACGGCATTTTAACAGCGGGTAAAGAAATTGTAGATGCGACCAGTGGTAATACCGGTATTGCTTTAGCTTATGTAGCAGCAGCGCGCGGTTATAAAATCACCTTAACCATGCCAGAAACCATGAGTCTTGAACGTAAACGTTTATTACGTGGTTTAGGCGTGAATCTTGTACTCACTGAAGGCTCAAAAGGGATGAAAGGTGCGATTGCCAAAGCTGAAGAAATTGTGGCGTCTAACCCAAATCATTATGTGATGCTAAAACAATTTGAAAACCCGGCTAACCCGGACATTCACCGTCAAACTACCGGTGAAGAAATCTGGAAAGATACTGAAGGTAAAGTTGATGTCGTAGTTGCCGGTGTGGGTACCGGTGGTACAATTACCGGTATTTCTCGTGCGATCAAATTAGATCACGGTAAAAAAATTACCTCTGTGGCGGTTGAACCAACAGAATCACCTGTTATTAGCCAAACCCTTGCAGGCCAAGAAGTGAAACCGGGTCCACACAAAATTCAAGGTATCGGTGCGGGCTTCATTCCGAAAAACTTAGATTTATCATTAATTGATCGCGTGGAAACTGTAGATAGCGATACGGCAATTGCGACCGCTCGTCGCTTAATGGCTGAGGAAGGTATTCTTGCAGGTATTTCTTCAGGTGCTGCAGTGGCAGCGGCTGACCGCTTAGCAAAACTACCAGAATTCCAAGATAAATTAATCGTTGCAATCCTACCTTCTGCATCAGAACGTTATTTAAGTACAGCGTTATTCGAAGGTATTGAAGCTTAATCTATTGATTGAATTCATTTGATCTAAGGTCTGTTTTTACAGACCTTTTTTGTTTATTAATTAAACAAATTTTATTTGATATAACTAAAGGAAATAATTCATAAATAAATAATACTTTTCTTTTCTTTTTCGCTTCTTATAATTCATTTCACTTTCGTTATTTATCTAAAAAAGGAATACTTATGAAAAAATCATTTTTTAGCACAGCACTTTTAGCGGCAGGATTAGCCCTTTCTACTTTTGCTAACGCAGGTGAAATTGCAGATCGCGTTGAACAAACTAAAACCTTATTAGTCGGTACTGAGGGAACCTACGCACCATTCACTTTCCACGACAAAGATGGCAAGTTAACCGGTTTCGATGTGGAAATTATCGAAAAAGTTGCGCAAAAATTAGGTTGGAAAGTCGAATTTAAAGAAACCGCTTGGGATGGCATGTATGCTGGTTTGAACGCAAAACGCTTTGATGTTATTGCGAACCAAACCAATCCAAGCCCAGAACGTTTAAAAAAATATGATTACAGTGCACCTTATAACTACTCTGCTGGCGTAATCGTGACGAAAGCCGATAACGATAGCATTAAATCATTCCCTGATTTAAAAGGTAAAAAATCTGCACAATCTGCAACCAGTAACTGGAGCAAAGACGCTCGTGATAATGGTGCAATTATCGTGACTGTAGATAGCTTGGCGCAAAACCTTGAAGCAGTAAAACAAGGTCGTGTTGATGCAACAGTAAACGATAAGCTTGCAGTATTAGATTACTTTAAAAAACAACCTAACTCAGGCTTAAAAATTGCTGTAGAAAGTGATAAAAAAATCCCAACTGGTTTTGCTTTCTTGAAAGGTGAAGAACCGCTTATTGCGAAAGTAAACCAAGCACTTGAAGAACTACGCAAAGACGGAACGTTAAAACAACTTTCAATCAAATGGTTTGGCGATGACATTACTCAATAATTGGTTAGCCAGCCTTCCATTTATGACCACAGAACGAGCTGATTATGTAATCAGCTCGTTTTGGCCTATGATGGAAGGGGCAATTTTATATACTATCCCCCTTGCAGTCATTTCCTTCTTTTGTGGCTTATTCATTGCGGTTATCGTCGCTGTGATTTGCACATTACCGCATCCCAATTTAATGACCAAAATTCTGCAGGGCATTTGTCGCACTTATATCTCAATTATTCGCGGCACGCCAATGTTGGTGCAGATCTTCATTATTTTCTATGGTTTACCTGAAGTTGGCATCAAGCTAGAACCTTTTCCAACTGCGATTATTGCGTTCTCCATTAACATTGGTGCTTATGCAGCAGAAACGGTGAGGGCCTCCATTCTTGCAATTCCTAAAGGTCAATGGGAAGCCTCTTATGCGATAGGCATGAATTACACACAAGCTTTTGTGCGTACCATTATGCCGCAAGCTTTACGTATTTCCGTCCCTTCACTATCAAATACCTTCATTAGTACAGTGAAAGATACGTCTCTGGCATCACTCGTTTGGATTGCGGAATTATTTCGTGTGGCGCAAAACATCACAGCTGAAAACTACGAATTTATTTTAATTTATAGTGAAGCAGCTCTCATTTATTGGGTATTCTGTTTTGTGCTGTCGATGGGACAAACCCGTTTAGAAAAACGCCTTTCTCGCCATTTATAAGGACTGTTTATGTTAAAAGTCACGAATATTCAGAAAAGTTTTAATGGCCACCATGTATTAAAAGGCATTGATTTTGAAATTAATAAAGGTGAAGTAGTTGCCATTCTGGGTCCATCTGGTTCAGGCAAAACCACTTTTTTACGCTGTTTAAATTTGCTCGAACGCCCAGAAAAAGGAGTATTAGCATTTACTGATGGAAGCTTAACCATTGATTTCAGTAAAAAAATCAGCAAAGCCGATGAACTAAAACTACGTCGTCGTTCTTCAATGGTATTCCAACAATACAATCTCTTTCCCCATCGCACAGCACTCGAAAATGTGATGGAGGGGATGGTGGTTGTGCAAAAACAAGCGAAAGAGATTGCGCGTGAAAAAGCCTTAGCATTATTGGAAAAAGTTGGTTTAAAAGCGAAAGCGGATTTATATCCCTCTCAACTCTCTGGAGGTCAACAGCAACGCGTCGGGATCGCACGTGCTTTAGCCGTTAAACCCGATATTATCTTGTTAGATGAGCCTACTTCCGCTCTAGACCCTGAACTCGTCGGTGAAGTGTTACAAGCGCTCAAAATGCTCGCGCAAGAAGGTTGGACAATGATTATCGTCACCCATGAATTGAATTTTGCTAAAGATGTGGCAGATCGTGTGATTCTCATGGAAAATGGTCAGGTAGTTGAACAAAATACCGCGGCTGAATTCTTCAGTCATCCACAGCAAGAACGCACCAAACAATTCTTATTGCAAGCTAAAATGCCAATGGAATTCGAAGATTATTGTATTTAATCAAACTTCTAAATATAAAAAGAGCGGTCAAAAAACATCATGAATTTTGACCGCTCTTTCTATTTGAATAAATTACATAATGGCATTATAGAATACCGCTGCTAAAGCTGCCCCGATAAATGGCCCTACAACCGGCACCCAACTGTATCCCCAGTCAGCTTTAGTTTTTAATGTACCACCAAGGAAAAGACCTAAGGTTAAACGCGGACCAAGATCTCGAGCTGGATTGATCGCATAACCGGTTGTTCCACCTAAGCTCAAACCAATTGCCCAAACTAAAATCGCTACTGGTAATGCCCCGATAGAACCTAAACCAATTGGTGTGCTTTCTGCTGTGCCAGGTAAAGTGATATTTGCCCCCGCAAGATAGAAAATCACGAAAACAAGCACGAAAGTACCAACAATTTCGTTTACTAAGTTGATTGGATAGTTACGAATCGCAGGTTCGGTACAGAAACAAGCGCGTTTTAAGCCCTCTTCTTCGGTGGCTGCAAAGTGATCTTTATACATAATGTAAACCAACAACGCACCTACCATGCCGCCCACTACTTGTGCCGCGATGTAGCCTGGTACCAGTTCCCAAGCAAACGCACCTTTCATTGCCACGCCAAGTGTTACTGCAGGATTTAAGTGAGCCCCACTATAAGGCCCCGTCACAACGACGGCCACATACACTGCAAATGCCCACGCGGTAGTAATCACAATCCAACCAGAACTTTGCCCTTTCGTTTTATTTAAACATACGTTGGCCACCACACCGTTACCTAACAGGATTAAAAGTGCTGTGCCAAAAAATTCTGCAAAATAGGCATTCATAAGAGAATCTCCAAATAATGATTAACTTAATGATTTCATTAAAGAAATCTTGTTTTGCAATTCGTTTCGTTGTTTGATCAAATATTGAGATACTCAAAGTGAGTGGCTTCATTATCTAGTTTTAACCAATTAATTCAATAGATAAAACCGATCTATTTTCTAGAAATGAGAGAAGGATCACATTATTTTGTACGTTAACGCAATCGATTGCATATCTTCAGAGAAAAATCTGTGATGCTAATCACAAAACCCAACATTGCTTGTTCCAATTAGATTCGAATTCAATTAAGTTAGGTTCGCAATTTGTTCGTTTAAGCTCAAAATTTCTTCATTCATTTAATGAGAGTGCCGAGCACTCTAAGGAATAGAACCATGACAGACAAAAAATACATCATCGCTTTGGACCAAGGTACCACAAGCTCTCGTGCAGTATTATTAGATCACAATGCGAATGTTGTCGAAATCGCCCAACGTGAATTTACACAAATTTATCCACGTGCAGGCTGGGTGGAACATAATCCAATGGAAATTTGGGCAACACAAAGTTCAACATTAAACGAAGTGGTTGCAAAAGCAGGCATTACCTCAGATGAAATTGCGGCAATTGGTATTACCAACCAACGTGAAACTACCATTGTGTGGGAAAAAGCAACCGGCACACCGGTTTATAATGCGATTGTGTGGCAATGTCGTCGTACTGCAGATATTACGGACAAACTTAAAGCGGATGGTCACGAAGAATATATCCGCAATACCACAGGTTTAGTGGTGGATCCATACTTCTCCGGTACAAAAGTGAAATGGATCTTGGACAATGTAGAAGGTGCTCGTGAAAAAGCTGAACGTGGCGAGCTTCTATTTGGTACCGTAGATACCTGGCTTGTATGGAAATTAACCCAAGGCCGTGTGCACGTAACGGATTACACCAACGCATCCCGTACTATGTTATTTAACATCCATACGAAAAAATGGGATGACAAAATGTTGGAATTATTAAATATTCCACGCTCTATGTTACCTGAAGTACGCAATTCATCCGAAGTGTATGGCCAAACCAACATCGGGGGTAAAGGCGGCGTACGTATTCCTGTTGCGGGTATTGCGGGTGACCAACAAGCGGCACTTTACGGCCATCTATGCACACGCGCAGGCCAAGCGAAAAATACCTATGGTACAGGCTGCTTTATGTTGCTTCACACCGGTGATAAAGCCATTACCTCTAAAAATGGTCTATTAACCACTATCGCTTGTAACGCTAAAGGTGAACCTGAATACGCACTTGAAGGTTCGGTATTTATCGCAGGCGCGTCAATCCAATGGTTACGTGATGAACTCAAAATCGTACATGACAGCCACGACTCCGAATACTTCGCACAAAAAGTCCCAGATAGCAATGGCGTGTACGTTGTTCCAGCCTTCACCGGTTTAGGTGCACCTTATTGGGATCCGTATGCACGTGGTGCAATTTTCGGTCTTTCTCGTGGCTCTAATCGCAACCATATTGTACGCGCAACCCTTGAATCTATCGCTTACCAAACCCGTGATGTATTAGAAGCAATGCAATCTGACTCAGGCCAACGCTTACAATATTTACGTGTCGATGGCGGCGCAACTAACAATAACTTCTTAATGCAATTCCAAGCGGATATTTTAGATGTGAACGTAGAACGTCCAGTGGTGAAAGAAGTGACTGCACTTGGTGCAGCTTACCTTGCAGGCCTTGCGGTTGGTTTCTGGAAAGATTTAGACGAACTTCACGACAAAGCCCGTGTAGAACGTACCTTCACTCCAGACAACGATGAAGAAAAACGTGAACGTCGTTATAAAGGCTGGAAAAAAGCGGTGAAACGCTCATTAGAATGGGCAAAAGAAGATGCGGAATAATCCTTCCTGATCCATAATAAAGTGCGGTCAAAATCGCTTGTGTTTTTGACCGCACTTTTATTTTGAGGAAATATATTACCGATAAATACTCGTACAATACGTCAGGGCTTGTCTTATGGCTTTCCCTAATTCTTCATCCGAAATACTCTTATCATATTTAAATTCTAATGGTGAATTGTCAGGAAGTGAAATTCCTGAGTACCCACCAAGAGAATCCTGGTGAAGTGGCGCTATAATTATAAAACTAGCGTCCTGTTCTAAAGATAAAAAAGACATATCCTTATAGATCGATTTTTTATTTTTATATCCATAGCGTTTTTTCATCTCTTCTTCGAGATTTTTTTGTAGTCCTTTCATTTTTTCAGAATTAAAGATAGCCTGAAACTCTTCGAACGAAATTTCTTTACTTTCATTAAGCTTTTCTTTAATTAACCTTCCTAGATCTAAATCAGAAATATCAACTTCATTAAAAATAAAATCTTGATCTGGATCTGTTATCGCAATCATTCCTCTAATAAAAGAGGTAACCAATAAGAAATCTTTATTAATTCTGACAAAAGCAGCTTTAGGTTTAGTCATATTAATTTACCTTAGTAACAATAATATTAGTTCCTTTAGATCTAGTATACATTAAACAATTACCTAATTTACCACTTTGACTTGTTATGCTATCTATAGTGATATTTCTACAGAAAAGTGAATGTGGAATTATAAGGTTTACTTAGAATAATCATCTTTGGAAACAAAAGCGCGGTCAAAATCGCTTGTGTTTTTGACCGCACCATATGCCTAGTCTACATTCTATTAAGAAGCCTCACTCAACACAGAGTAAACCTTATTAATTATTAGGCTTAACTCATCACTCTTAACACAAGACACCTTAACTCCCCAAAATCGTTCATCAAAGAAACCAACACTCTGACTTGATCTTGTATTAGAAAGCAACAATCTATCCTCAATATAATCTAAGTCATAACTTCTATTCTTATTAAAAACAACTATTATTTTAGATAAACCGCTAGAACTATTTATTACAAAAGGATAAAACCCTTTGTTTACATACTCCATGTAGTCTATCTCCCATAAATATGGGTTTACCACTTCACTCTGTTTAACTAGATTCAATTTTTCTAAAAAAATATCTTCATTATCTATAAACTCTTGATAATCAATTTTATTGTTTTTTATTAATTCCTCAATAGCATATATATACCCAAATCCCTTTGCCATTAAATTAATCATTAAATCCCTATCATCCAAATAAAATAACTCATCATTTATATTGGAGAAGATCTCCAATTTAGGATTAAAATAATCAATAAGATAACTTGCTTTATTATAAGCCAATTGAGTTGGGTAAATATTCATATCAATACACAGATTTACTGAAAAATTATCTGTATCTAAAATCTTATCTATTTGAATAGCAAAGCTATTAAAATTCCCTTTACTATCATATATCCCTGGATTTCCGATAATCATCTTCTCTCACCTAATATAGGATTCACTCTAATCGTTCGTATATTTATTTCTATCCTTAAAAGGATTTCATCATATACATACGCCTATCTTGCTTAAATATCAACCGCACTTTTATTTTATCTATTAACTATACTGCTGCCGATACTTTTCTAAATTATCTTGAAAATGCTGAATATAGTATTCGATATCTTTTTCTCGGTAACCAAGAATTCGGCCGATTTCACGTTCCACTTTTGGATCAAAACCATTCACCGTGCTTGCAGGAAGTAGTACTTCCATTTGTTCAGCGAGTGCAAGAGATTGGGGTAAATAGACAATAAAATCGGTTAAGCAAACATCATTAATATGACGTTGCACTGTTTTTGAATGAAGCATTCCTTGCTCAAGATAAGGGAGAAAGGCGTCAGGAATACCGAGCTCCTGATTGAATAATGCCACTTGCTTTTCGCCCCTTAACATTAATTCCAGCTCCTTGCCTTCATGCGGCCCAAGAATACCTTTTTCCATAAGAATATTCCTTTCGTTGAAATAAAAAAGGGGATTGGATGATTGACCAGATCCCCTTCATTGTACGCCTATTTGGCCACAATGTTCATCTAAATGACGAAATTATTTTTTCCAATTTTTCAACGCATCGGCAAAGGCATTACCCATCGCACTATTTCCTCTAGGATTACGCTCTTGACGAGGTGCATTACTTCTTGGTTTTGCGCTTAAAGTGCGGTCAGATTTGCTGTCATTTTTGACCGCACTTTCATCTAATCGCATCGTCAATGCAATACGTTTACGCGGCACATCCACTTCCAAGACTTTCACTTTTACGATATCGCCCGTTTTCACCACTTGATGTGGATCTTCTACGAATTTATCGCTTAATGATGAAATGTGTACTAAACCGTCTTGGTGAACACCAATATCCACAAATGCGCCGAAGTTGGTCACATTAGTGACGGTACCTTCTAAAATCATACCTGGTTTTAAATCGGTGATTTCTTCCACGCCCTCTGCGAATACCGCGGTTTTAAATTCACCACGCGGATCGCGCCCCGGTTTTTCCAACTCTTTGAAAATATCTTGAACCGTTGGTAAACCAAATTGCTCATCAATGAATTGTTTTGCATCAAGCTGACGTACCACACCCGCATTGCCCATTAAATCTTGAATAGATTGTGCTGTCGCTTGCAAGATTTTTTCCACCACTGGGTAAGCTTCTGGATGGACACCTGAAGCATCAAGTGGATTTTTCCCACCTGCAATACGCATAAAGCCCGCACATTGCTCAAAGGCTTTTGGCCCTAAACGCGGCACTTTTTTCAATTCGCTACGGCTTTCAAAACGACCATTTTCATCACGGTATTCCACAATGTTTTGCGCTAAGGTTTTCGTCATCCCTGCCACGCGAGCAAGTAACGGCGCGGATGCCGTATTCAAATCCACACCTACCGCGTTTACACAGTCTTCCACCACCGCATCAAGTTTACGCGCAAGTTGGGTTTGGTTTACATCGTGTTGATATTGCCCTACACCAATAGCTTTCGGTTCGATTTTTACTAATTCCGCCAATGGATCTTGTAAACGACGGGCGATAGATACCGCACCGCGTAAAGAGACATCTAAATTCGGGAATTCATTTGCCGCAAATTCAGAAGCAGAATAAACCGATGCGCCAGCTTCACTCACTACAACGGTTTGTGGTTTATTTTCTTTGATTTCTTTAATGACTTCTTTCGCAAAACGTTCAGTTTCACGAGAAGCCGTACCATTACCAATGGCAATTAATTCCACGTTATGTTTGCGGATTAAGCTGAAAATCGCCACTTGCGCTTCGGCTTCACGCCCCGTGTGTGGATAAATGGTGGTGGTATCTAATAATTTACCTGTGTTATCTACTACGGCGACTTTAACACCTGTACGTAAGCCTGGGTCCAAGCCCATAGTGCTTTTCGCGCCAGCTGGTGCCGCCATTAAAAGTGCGGTCAGATTTCGAGCAAAAACATCAATGGCCTCTTCTTCTGCTTTTTCACGTAAACTTGCCATTAATTCCGTTTCTAAATGCAACGAAACTTTGATTTTCCATGTCCACGCAATCACTTGCTCACGCCATTTATCTGCAGGCTGCCCCGTGAAACGGACATCTAAATAATCACGAATAATCTCTTCACAATAACTTTGACGACTTCCCTCTTCTGCATCGGGATCTGCATTTAAGCTTAATTGTAAAATGCCCTCATTACGTCCACGGAACATGGCTAATGCACGGTGAGAAGGCACATTTTTCAATAATTCTTGGTGGTCGAAATAATCTTGGAATTTTGCGCCTTCCGTTTCTTTGCCTTCGATCACTTTGGATACAATAACGGCATTTTTTGCTAAATAATCACGGACTTTCGCTAATAAGCCCGCATCTTCAGCAAAACGCTCCATTAAAATATAGCGAGCGCCATCAAGTGCGACTTTGGTGTCTGTTACACCTTTATCAGCATCTACAAATTCAGCGGCTGCCGTTTCAGGATCATTCTTCGGCTCGTTCCAAAGTAAATCAGCCAATGGCTCAAGACCGGCTTCAATCGCAATTTGCCCTTTCGTGCGACGTTTTGGTTTATATGGCAAATACAAATCTTCTAATTCAGTTTTACTTTGTGTTGCATGGATTTTGTCACGCAATTCATCGGTCAATTTCCCTTGCTCTTCAATAGATTTCAAGATGGTTTGACGACGATCTTCTAATTCACGTAAATAAATTAAACGAGTTTCAAAATGACGAAGTTGGGTATCATCTAAGCCACCTGTGGCTTCTTTACGATAACGGGCGATAAATGGAATGGTATTGCCATCATCTAATAATTGAATGGCGGCGAGGATTTGTTGGGGTTGAACGGTTAATTCTGCCGCAATAATTTGGCTAATTTGTTGATTTAACATTGTCATACTTCTTTGTTATTAAAGGATTCGATAAAAACGGGAATAGAATACTGGTTTTAGACAACAGGCTCAAATATAATTCAAAAAAATTTCTTTTATTTTTATCATGGCAAAATCAAATTACATTACCCGTCAAGGCTGGCTTGCGCTTGACCAAGAACTTAAATTTTTGTGGAAAGAAGAACGCCCTAAAGTTACCCAAGCGGTTTCAGATGCTGCAGCGCTTGGTGACCGCAGTGAAAACGCGGAATATATTTACGGTAAACGTCGCTTACGTGAAATTGATCGCCGTGTGCGTTTCCTTTCCAAACGCTTAGAAGTGTTACAAATCGTGGATTACCACCCAAAACAAGAAGGCAAAGTGTTTTTCGGTGCATGGGTTGAGCTAGAAGATGAAGAAGGTGAAGTGAAGCAATATCGCCTTGTTGGCTGCGATGAATTCGATCCCGCTAAAAACTGGATCTCCATTGATTCTCCCGTCGCACGTGCCTTAATTGGAAAAGGCGTTGATGATGAAATTCATGTGGAAACACCCTCGGGCAAAGTGGTGCTCTATGTGAACCGAATTTGGTATGAAAAATAGCGAAGTAGAAAAAACAAAAGAGCGGTCAAAATTGACCGCTCTTTTGTTTTTTCTATCAATCGGATAAATTATGCTTTATCACCAATTAATACAGACTCTAACGCAATTTCAATCATATCATTGAAAGTTAATTGACGTTCTTCCGCAGTAGTTTGTTCGTGTGTACGAATATGGTCTGAAACGGTACAGATACAAAGTGCTTTTGCACCATATTCTGCTGCTACACCATAGATACCAGCTGCTTCCATTTCTACGCCTAAGATGCCGTATTTTTCCATCACATCAAACATTTCAAAATCTGGTGTATAGAATAGGTCTGCAGAGAAAAGATTCCCTACGCGAACTTGCTTACCTTTTTCTTTTGCAGCTTGAACCGCAGCTTGTGCCATATCAAAATCAGCAATTGCAGCAAAATCGTTATCTTTGAAACGGATACGATTTACTTTTGAATCAGTACATGCACCAAGGCCAATGATAACATCACGTACTTTAACATCCATACGTACAGCACCACAAGAACCAACACGGATGATTTTCTTAACACCGTATTCAGTAATTAATTCTTTCGCATAAATTGAGCAAGATGGGATACCCATACCGTGCCCCATAACAGAGATACGACGACCTTTATAAGTACCGGTATAACCCAACATATTGCGAACGTTAGTCACTTCTTTCGCATCTTCTAAGAATGTTTCAGCAATATATTTTGCACGAAGCGGATCACCTGGCATTAATACAACATCTGCAAATGCGCCTTCAGGAGCATTAATATGTGGAGTCATTATTTTTTCCTCTTGTTGATAAATAAAAAATCATTTAAGCAAACGTTTTCGCCTGCTTTAAAATACAACACCACGAACGATTCGTGGTGTTGAGAGATAAAGTGCGGTCAAAATTCACCACATTTTAATTACATTGCTACGCCGCTTAACTCGATGAATAAACCTGCGATAGTCGCACTCATTAAGTTAGCTAATGTACCCGCTACAACTGCTTTTAAACCTAAGCGAGCCACATCACCACGACGATTTGGTGCCATACCACCGATACCGCCGATTAAGATTGCGATAGAACTGAAGTTAGCGAAACCACATAATGCGAAAGTAATGATGGCTTTGGTTTTTTCACTTAATACCACCGCGGTATCTGGTTGTAAGTATTTCGCAAACTCTAAGTAACCCACGAATTCGTTCACCGCTAACTTCATACCAATCATTTGACCCGCAATTGCAGATTCATCCCAAGATACACCGATTAAGTAAGCTAATGGTTTGAAGATCCAACCAAAGATTGATTGTAACGTTAAATCACCGTAACCGAACCAGCCGCCTACGCCGCCTAAAATACCGTTAATTAAAGCAATTAAACCCACGAAAGCGAGTAACATCGCACCTACGTTTAACGCTAATTGCATACCGGCACTCGCACCACCTGCCATTGCTTCAAGCACGTTAGTCGGTTTTTCGCTATCATCCGTTTCAGGTTGTTTATCGGTAAATTGTTCAGTTTGCGGGAATAAAATTTTCGCAAATAATAAACCTGCTGGTGCAGCCATGAAAGAGGCTGCGATTAAGTAAGTCAACGGCACGCCCATTCCTGCATAACCCGCCATCACTGAACCCGCGATAGAAGCTGTACCACCCGCCATAATAGCGAACAATTCAGATTGGGTCATATTTTTAATGTAAGGACGAACCACTAAAGGTGCTTCAGTTTGGCCAACGAAAATATTCGCTGCTGCAGACATTGATTCTGCTTTAGATGTGCCTAATGCGGCTTGCAATGCACCACCAATCACTTTGATGACAACTTGCATAATGCCTAAGTAATAAAGCACAGAAATTAAACCAGAGAAAAAGACGATGATTGGTAACACTTTCACCGCAAAGATAAAGCCGGCATTTGAAGGATCCGATAAGCCACCAAAGACGAAGTTAATCCCTTCATTACCATAGGCGATAACATTTGATACACCATTTGCCGTCGCTTGTAATGCATCTCGACCAAACGGCACATACAAAATAAGGGCCGCAAATCCGATTTGGATCGCCAAAGCCCCTAATACAGTACGTAAATTAATCGCCTTACGATTATTTGAAAATAATACGGCAATGACCAGTAATACGACAATGCCTAAAATGCTACCTAAAATACCCATTTTTTTCCCCTAGGTTGGTTAGATAAGTAAGTGAATAAAATTGTCCTATTCTACTTGTTTTTCGGTAAAAAGTCGGAATATTTTTGCTACTTTTCGATATGTTTGCTTATAAAATGGTCACAATTTTGGTCAGACCACAAGATTTCGCATAGTTTTCAAGTTCTTGGGTCTGCTCAACAGTTGGGACATAAGGGCTGAGCCCTTCAGCATCTCGAGCACCTTTTGTGTGCATTCGGATAATTTTGAACAAAACATCCGGATAACCTTTCAATAAGGAACCGACTTTTTCCACCAACTTTTCTGCATCAAAAAAATTCGCCACATAAACTAACCGCACTTCTTCCACTTTATTTAATGGTAATAATTGCGCCAAATTCTTCAAATTACGATCTAAATTTTCTTGCTTGATATGTTGATGAGCGGGAATGATGTTTTGAGGGACAATACCTTGGCGATTTTGTCTATCAAAGCACAAACGTTGTAAGCCAAGCCCTTCTCCTTTCAGGTCAAAGAGAAATTTGTCTGTCACATCAATTAAAGGTCGAATTGCTTCAAATTCAAAGAAACCACTGCTATCTAAATAGCAAGTTAGCCCTTCCTCACGTAGCTTTTGAAACAACGGAACGAGCTTTTTATGGTGAATGGTGGGTTCCCCGCCGGAAACCGTCACACCACGAATGAAAGGTACGGCATCCATCACCTGCTCATACAAATACTGCAGGCTGACTTGATGAGCGCCTTCTGCATAACGAGGAATGGTTTCTGGATTATGGCAATAAAGGCAGTTTAACTTACAACCTTGTAAGAAAATACTGGTACGATTCCCCTGCCCTTCTACATTAGAAAAAGGAATAATACGATGCAGGGGAACATAAATATCAGAAAGTGCGGTCACAAAAAACGCTGTTTTCTAGAGTAAGTTATCACTTACACAAGCTTCATTTGAAAAATCACTAATTCCGCTTGGCAGCAGAATGTGAAAACCGCTTTAAGTACATATCCCTCTTCAACCTGTTGAATTTCAGACTGAATTTGACAAGGTTCACTTTCTACATCACGTGCTTTTAACGTGAAATATTCCAATGCGCCTTCTGCATCTTGACGAGTCGCGTAAAACTGTTCGATAGGTAAACTACAATCGCTGTTATCAAACAATGATTTCATATCGAAAGTATTACAACCTACACATTCAATTGGTTTTTCAGTTTGAATGGCCATATTTTTCTCCTTATCTAAAAAAGCCGTGACAGAACACGGCTTATTAAGTTTAAAATTATTATTTTGCTGCAACAAAGCCTACGGCTTCGTACACTTTGTCAAGGGTTGCTTTTGCTCTTGCACGGGCTTTTTCCGCACCTTGACGTAAAATCTCGTCTAAAAGCGCTTCATCGTTACGATATTGATAGAAACGTTCTTGTAAGCCGGCAAGTAAGTTTGACACTTCGTCAGCCACCGCTGTTTTTAAGTGCCCGTACATTTTGCCTTCAAATTCTTTTTCAAGTTCTGCCACAGATTTATCGGTTACCGCAGAAAGAATATCCAATAAGTTAGATACACCCGCTTTATTTTGCACATCATAACGTACAACAGGTGGTTCATCAGAGTCTGTTACCGCGCGTTTGATTTTTTTTGCCACCGATTTTGGATCTTCAAGCAAGGTCACCACGTTATTACGGTTATCATCTGATTTAGACATTTTTTTATCAGGATCTTGCAAAGACATAATACGCGCACCCGCTTTGCCTAAGAAGATTTCAGGGATCGTGAAAATATCACCATAAAGAGCATTAAAACGAGCGGCAATATCGCGAGTGATTTCTAAATGTTGTTTTTGGTCATCCCCCACCGGTACGCTTTTCGCTTGGTAAAGTAAGATATCTGCCGCCATTAAAACGGGATAATCAAATAAACCCACGTTAATATTTTCGGCATAACGTGCTGATTTATCTTTGAATTGAGTCATACGGCTCATCTCACCGAAATAGGTGTAACAGTTCAACACCCAGCTTAGTTGAGTATGTTCTGGTACATGAGATTGCACAAAGATCGTGCTTTTATTCGGATCAATGCCACAAGCCAAGTAAAGGGCGAGCACATCAAGCGTTGCTTTGCGAAGTGCTGCAGGATCTTGACGTACAGTGATGGCGTGTAAATCCACCACACAGAAAATACACTCATAATCTTCTTGCATTTTCACCCAGTTGCGAAGTGCACCTAAATAATTCCCGATAGTTAATTCGCCGGAAGGCTGCACGCCACTGAATACAATTGGTTTTGTCATTGGTTATCCTTTCATTCTGTAAACTGAATTGGCGCTATGATAACAAAAGATAGGGCGTTTTTTAATGATTGAGTTCAAAACAATGTGTAAAAATGCTATATTACGCCCAAAATTTCTACAGCTTACAATCTATAGTCCCAATGAAAAATTATAATGATATGGCTCTGGCACTTGCCGGTGTTTGTCAATCTGTCTTATTAATCAGTCAATTAGCACAAAAAGGCGAAGTTGATCATCAAGATGCATTCCAAACCACCATTCATTCTCTTCTCATCACTCAACCTGAAGATACATTAGCCGTATTTGGCGGTGATGTTCAACATCTTAAAGTGGGATTAAACACACTTATTGAGCAACTCACTCAATTAAATGACAAAAATTTATTGAATTATTGGGGCAGCCTGTTAGCGTTAGAGAGCAAATTAAACAAGCAACCTGAAATCAAACAAGAACTTGGCCGCCGAATTGCCCGTTTACCAGAACAACTTTCTTATCACGACAATCAATTTGATGATGAGATGTTTTCTATCATGGCAAACATTTATGTCGATACAATTAGTCCTTTAGGCAAACGCATTCATATTATTGGTTCGGCATATCATTTACAGCAACAAAATGTACAAGACAAAATTCGTGCGTGTTTGCTTGCCGGCATTCGTTCGGCCGTTTTGTGGCGTCAAGTAGGTGGCAGCAAATGGCAACTGTTATTTCATCGTAAAAAATTAGTGCAAGCAGCACGACAACTCTACTCAACTTTAAATTAATCCTTGGAGAACTCTTATGCAACTTTCCGCATTAACCGCTCTTTCCCCGATTGACGGTCGTTATCAAGATAAAGCCACCGCATTACGTGGTATTTTCAGTGAATTTGGCTTGCTCAAATTCCGTGTCACCGTGGAAGTACGTTGGTTACAAAAATTGGCGGCGACCGCTGAAATCCAAGAAGTTTCTTCTTTGTCTAAAGAAGCAAACGATTACCTTAATAAAATTGTGGGAGAATTCAGTCTTCAAGATGCTGAACGTATCAAAGAAATTGAGCGCACCACGAATCATGACGTCAAAGCGGTTGAATATTTCTTAAAAGAAAAAAGTGAAGCTTTACCAGAATTAGCCAAAGTCTCTGAATTTATTCACTTTGCTTGTACATCAGAAGACATTAACAACCTTTCTCATGCCTTGATGTTAAAAACGGCGCGTGAAGAAGTGATCTTACCTGAATGGCAAAAACTGATTGATGAAATCACCCGTTTAGCGAACGAATACAAAACCATTCCATTACTTTCTCGTACACACGGCCAACCTGCCTCACCAAGTACTGTGGGTAAAGAAATGGCGAACGTGGTTTACCGTTTAAAACGCCAATTCAAACAACTCCAACAAAATGAAATCTTGGGTAAAATTAACGGTGCAGTAGGTAATTACAATGCGCATTTATCGGCTTATCCAAATATCAACTGGCACAAATTTAGCGAAGAATTTGTCACCTCATTAGGTTTAGATTGGAACCCATACACCACGCAAATTGAACCTCACGATTACATTGCTGAATACTTTGATGCCGTGGTACGTTTTAATACCATCATCATCGACTTCGACCGTGATTTATGGGGCTACATTGCATTAAATCACTTTAAACAACGCACTATCGCGGGTGAAATTGGTTCATCCACCATGCCGCATAAAGTGAATCCTATCGACTTCGAAAACTCAGAAGGTAACTTAGGTTTAGCCAATGCTGTGATGACTCACCTTGGTCAAAAATTACCAATTTCTCGCTGGCAGCGTGACTTAACCGACTCTACTGTATTACGTAACTTAGGTGTGGGTTTAGGCTATTGTTTAATTGCGTATGCTGCAACGCGTAAAGGTATCAGCAAATTAGAAGTTAACGAACAACATCTCCGTGATGAACTCAACCACAACTGGGAAGTTTTAGCTGAGCCAATTCAAACCGTGATGCGTCGCTATGGTATTGAAAAACCATACGAAAAATTAAAAGAGCTCACTCGTGGTAAACGCGTTGATGAAAAAGCAATGCGTGAATTCATCGAAAAACTGGATATTCCAGCTGATGAAAAAGCACGTTTACAACAACTTACTCCTGCAACCTATATTGGTGCAGCCATTGAGTTAGTGGAAAAACTTTAAGAAATAAAAGGGCGTTTTACCACGCCCTAAAAATAAAAGTGCGGTCAAAAACATCTTAGATTTTGACCTCACTTTTTTATTTCTTCTCTTACCTATTGCATCATTCACGCTTAATAAACAGCAATCGCGCGTGATCATACACCCAATTAAAAATAAAGGTATAAACGGTCACCATTACCGTTAAACTGAAATCCATCATAAAAGCCGTGATCCAATCTACTTTCAAAAAGTAAGCAATGATCGGGACTGTGAAAACAAGCAAACCAACTTCAAATGAAATGGCATGTAAAGTACGAAATATGACGCCTCGCTTTTCTCGTGGCCCCGTAAAGACTTTATCAAGAAAATAATTAAAAACGAGGTTCCATAGCATGGCGGTTAAGGAAACCAGTACCATGGACCCAAAGAGAATAGACACACTTTCTTCTGTAAAGAAATACAAAGCGAAAACAGAAAGCAACACAACCGTGGTTTCAAACAAGATTGCGTGAAAAAATCGCTCAAGAAAACTCATTTGTCATCCTTTACAAAGCAAAAGTGCGGTCAAATTCACCGCACTTTTCATCAATATTTGATTAATTGGTTTTTAATTTATTCCAATATTTTTCGTAAATATCAACCGCTTCACCGACATCACCTTGCATAATGCCTTTTTCAATGTTTTCAGCAGATGGGAACAAGGTTGGATTATTCGCCATTTCAGGTGAAAGTAATGCTTTCACGCCTTCATTTGGCATGGAGAAGCCCATTTTTTCAACCACTAATTTCGCATTTTCAGGACGAAGTAAGAAGTCGATAAATTTATAAGCGCCCTCTGTATTTTTCGCACCTTTTGGAATCGCGTAGTTATCCATCCAGAAAATCGCGCCTTCTTTTGGATATACAAATTGGATACTTGGATTTTCTTTGTGTGCTAAATAAGCCGAACCATTCCATAACATACCAATAGAGGCTTCACCTTGAACAAACGGAACTTCTGGCGAGTCAGAGTTAAAGGTCACCACATTTGGTAACAATTTCACTAAGCGCTCGTAAGCCGCTTTAATGTCTTCTTCATTCGTGGTGTTTGGTGATTTTCCATCTAAAAGTAATGCAATGTGGAACACTTCACGCGCATCACTGGTTAATAATACCTTGCCTTTAAATTCTGGATTCCATAAATCAGCCCAACTCGTAATTTTGCTTGGGTCAATATCATCCGCATTCACACCGATACCGGTTAAGCCATAAACGTAAGGCAGAGAATATTTGTTATTTGGGTCAAATTCCTTGTTTAATAAATTTGCTGGAATTTGTTTAAAATTACTTAATTTGCTGTGATCAAGCTCTTGCAACATGCCTTCTTTCGCCATTTTATTGACGTAATAGCTTGATGGGAAAACTAAATCATAACCACTGCCTGTACTAGAGGTCAGCTTCAATTTAGCATACATTTCTTCATTACTTTCAAACGTAGAATAAATCACTTCAATGCCGGTTTCTTTGGTAAATTCCGCAACCAAATTAGATGGCACATAGTCAGTCCAGTTGTAAACATAAAGTTTCTCAGCAGCGAATGCTGCAGAGGTTGCGACAAATGCAACAGCAGAAAGACAAAGTGATTTAATGTATTGAACAGCATTTTTTTTCAATTTATTGACCTCCTCAGGACAATCAAAATAAACCTTAAGTAATCGTTTACCTATGTAAACTTGGGGAGTATAGCACCTTTTTTGCAAAAGGTTTGACATATTTTCCCATCAGGGTAAGATTTCTCTCATCTCTATTTTATGTTAATCAGTCATCAACTATGCTCGAATTTGCTCATCAAGAACACGTCAAATCTTATTATCTCGATAGTCGAAATCAAACCTTTGAACTGCCGCCTCTCACTCAGCAAGAAGAAGCAGATGTTTGTGTTATTGGTGCGGGTTTCTTCGGTTTATCATCCGCCCTTGAATTAGCAGAAAAAGGCAAGAAAGTCATTGTGTTAGAAGGTGCAAGAGTGGGATTTGGTGCATCCGGCAGAAGTGGCGGTCAAGCCATCAACGGTTTTGAAGAAGGCATTGATGAATATATTGCACAAGTGGGTTTTGATAAAGCAAAACAACTTTGGGATATGTCGCTAGAAGCCATTGATATTATTGATGAACGTATTGCGAAATATGGCATTCAATGTGATTGGAAAAAAGGTTATGCCACATTGGCGTTAAATGAACGTCGTATGGACGATCTCATTGAAATGGAAAAAGCCAGCCATGCGACTTTTGGCTATGACAAGATGCAACTTTGGGATAAAGCCAAACTTAAACAACATTTAGGCAGTGATATTTATGTGGGTGGTTTATACGATAGCAATTCAGGCCACTTACACCCACTTAACTATTGCTTAGGCTTAGCAAAAGCTTGCTTGGATTTAGGCGTGCAGATTTATGAACAATCACCTGTTGTGGATTTAGTGGAAAAATCAGGCAGCATTGAAGTCAAAACCGATAAAAGTGCGGTCATTTCTCAAGACGTTATTTTAGCCACCAACGCTTATATTGATGCACTACCGAAGTCCATTCATCACGGTATTAATCGCAAAATTTTACCGGTCGAGAGCTTTATTATTGCGACCGAACCTTTAGATCAAGCCACGGCTGACTCAGTGATCAACAATGGCATGTCTGTTTGCGATAACAATATCTTGCTCGATTACTATCGCTTGAGTGCAGATAACCGTTTGTTATTTGGTAGTGACTCAAGCTCAGAAAAAGATATGGTGCAAATTATGCGTGGCAATATGTTGCATGTTTTCCCACAGTTAGAAAATGTCAAAATTGACTATGGCTGGGCAGGGCCAATTGATATGACAATGAACGCAAGCCCGCATTTTGGTCGTATTTCACCGCATATTTACTTTGCGCAAGGTTATTCTGGACACGGTGTCGCTCTCACTGGACTTGCAGGACGCATTATTGCAGAAGCAATTTTAGGTAATGACGAACGTTTGAGAATTTTTGAAGGGTTGAAAGTCCCTTCGTTTTACGGTGGAAAATATCTTAAAAACTTAGCCACCAAGATCGGCGTACTCTATTACAAATTCCTCGATCGTTATCGTTAATTAAAAAACAAAAGGCGTGTTTAATACACGCCTTTATTGTTTCGATGACATTTAAGGTTTAATGTCTCGTAAAATAGGATTTTGCATAGAAATCAAGGTTTCCGTCGATTGAATTTCATCAATTAGCTGAATTTTAGTCGCCAGCACAGAATGTAATTCAGCAATCGTATGTGTCATCACTTTAATAAAAATCGAATAGTTACCCGTGGTGTAATAGGCTTCCACCACTTCATCAAAGGTGTCTAGCTTTTTAATCACTTTTTCATAATCTTTTGCACTTTTCAAAATAATGCCAATAAAGCAACACACATCGTAACCCAACTTACGCTCATCAATAATCGCTTTTGTCCCTTCAATCAGGCCAGACTGACGCATTTTCTCTACACGAACATGAATTGTACCCGGGCTCACGCCAAAGTTTTTGGCCATTTCTGCATAAGGTGTACGAGCATCTTTAGTCAGTACACGGAGAATTTGGCGATCAAGTGTATCGATATTGTTCATAAAACACTCCTTATTAGATCTTTTTCAAAATATCTTCTTTATTTTTGATAATATTCAACATTTAAAACAATGTAAAGAAATTACTTGAAATAATTTGTCATTTTATTGAATAATGCACAACAAATCTTAGCAGTTATTATAAAAAGAAGGATAAATATGAAAAAGACGTTTATTTTACAACAACAAGAAATCAGCTTTGTAAAGAACACCTTTACTCAAAACTTGATTGAACAACTTGGCATTATCGAAGTACAGGGTCCAATCCTTAGTGAAGTTGGTAACGGTATGCAAGATAACTTATCAGGCATTGAGAAAGCTGTTCAAGTAAACGTGAAATGTATCCCAAATGCGGTTTATGAAGTGGTTCACTCGTTGGCTAAATGGAAACGCCATACTCTCGCTCGTTTCCACTTTAAAGAAGGTGAAGGCTTATTTGTTCATATGAAAGCATTACGTCCAGATGAAGATTCATTGGATCAAACTCACTCTGTTTATGTGGACCAATGGGACTGGGAAAAAGTGATTCCTGAAGGTCGTCGTAACTTTGCTTATTTAAAAGAAACGGTACGTTCTATCTATCGCGCAATCCGTTTAACTGAATTAGCCGTAGAAGCGCGCTTTGATATTCCATCAAGCTTGCCAAAAGAAATCACTTTCGTACATAGTGAAGATTTAGTGAAACGCTACCCAGATCTTTCAAGCAAAGAGCGTGAAAATGCGATTTGTAAAGAATATGGTGCCGTGTTCTTAATTGGTATCGGTGGCAAATTATCAGACGGTAAACCACATGATGGCCGTGCACCAGACTACGATGACTGGACAACAGAATCAGAAAACGGCTACAAAGGCTTAAACGGTGATATTTTGGTGTGGAACGCTGAGTTAGGTAAAGCGTTTGAGCTTTCTTCAATGGGTATTCGTGTGGATGAATCCGCATTACGTTTACAAGTTGGTTTAACCGGTGATGAAGATCGCTTAAAAATGGATTGGCACCAAGATTTATTAAACGGCAAATTACCTCTCACCATCGGTGGTGGTATCGGTCAATCTCGTATGGCAATGCTTTTACTTCACAAAAAACACATTGGTGAAGTGCAATCAAGCGTATGGCCAAAAGAAATGTTAGAACAATATCAACATATTCTTTAATCGAAAGAGAAAATCAAAAGTGCGGTGAAATTTCACCGCACTTTTTTTTGGGAAAGATTAATTAATCTTGCAATGGCCCACTGTTAAACATTGGCAATCCCATGGTTTTTAAGCTGTCACGATAAATACCCAGCAAATCTTTCTCTGTAATTTTTTGTAGCTGATCTAACGGTTTATCTAATGCGGCGACCGTTTCAATCACAAGACAAGGAAACCTTGAAGATTTTTTGCATAATTAATTCTCCATATTGGATTGAATAACAAAAAGAGCGGTCACTTTTTTATCAGTTTCCGCTCTTTTCACTAAGCTTGATTCATCGACATACACAATAACGTCAATGGATGGATACAAGTCACATTAGATGACATATCGATCTGCCATTTACAAGTTTGGCATTCAGAGATCACGTAATCAAATCCGCCTGCATTGATGTTATCGAATAAGTTTTTACCGATAGATTGGGAAACCTCGTAGTTTTCTTCTTTGAAACCGTATGTCCCTGCGATACCACAACATTGTGATGGGAGCATCACCACTTCTAAACCTGGAATTTGTTTTAACACTTCCAAGGTGTATGGTGCCCAACCTGCTTTATCCACGTGACATGCGGTGTGATAAGCCACTCGCAATTTCAATGGTTTAAGCGGTAAGGTTTTACCTTCTTTAAAGAGTTGATATAAGAATGGTGTCACCATGTGGATATGCGGACGAACTTTCGCATTATCGATACCTAAAATATGATGATATTCATCACGTAAATTTAAGGCACAACTTGATGCTTCACTGATCACATCCAAGCCATTTTCATCCACCATTTTGCCAATGTAATCGGTGTTAAATTGCGCAATTTTTTTCGCACGTTCAGGGAATTGGTTCACGCTCAATGGCAAGCCACAGCATTTTTCTTTTTCTAATAACACCACGCCAATATCCATGGCATTAAACACTTGGATAAATTCTTTACCCAACTGTGGATTATTGTAGTTCACATAACAACCGTGATAATACGCCACTTTACGTTCGAATTTTTGTTGGCTTTCCAACATTTTCTTCATGTACCAGCTACGGAACGTACCAAAGGAATATTTTGGTAACGTACGATGACGGCTGATTTTTAATGCTTTTTCCAACACAAATTTTGTCGCTTTCAAGCCCGTAATCGTATTCACAATCGGCGCAAGCGGTGTATTAAGTGACCCCATAATATCGGTGTTACTTAAAATCGCATCACGTAATTTTTGCACTGCTGGTTTATGTTGTTGAGCAAGGTATTTGTTTCTTGCGCGAACGATAATGTCACCAATTTTTACATCAGACGGACACGCAATTTCACAACGTTTACAGTTAGTACAGTATTTCAATGCTTCATCATAAAGCTCGGCTGATTTTAAGCGTAAACGCTCACCATCTGGGCCTGATTGTTTTGGACCTGGATAGTTTGGATTTTGACGAGAAACCGGACATACCGCTGTACAAGCCGTACATTTAATGCAGCTCTCAAAACTTTCATCAAAGGCATGATGATGTTGTGGTGCATTAAGGGATTGTTTTGCATTTTCAATTAATTGTTGAATGTTCATAACGCCTCCTTAATGTGTTTTGTGAAGAATTTCATCCGCAACAGCAAGCGCTGTTACCACTGCCACGCCTGAACCACAACCGAGTTCTAGTGCATTGAAACCACCAATCACATTACCCACCGCATATAAATTCGTTAAAAATTGACCGCCCTTTTGAACTTGGCATTGCGCATTAATCGCCACACCTGCAGATTGATACGGTTGTGGATTTGAAAAACGGTGATCTGTCCAAGTAAAACGATCGGTATCGTTAAAGCCTTCCACACCGATAATGTCAGAATGGAATACGGGCTCGTAGATTTTATCGAATTCAGAAACTAAACCTTTACTGAAGAAGCTGCCTGACGCTAATACGAAATGCTCTGCCGTGATTTCTTCCTCTTCGTGCAAGCGAGTTTGAATGGCGCGAACTTTGTTGCCATGAAAATGTGCTTTTAATGCGCTATCACCATTCATCATGAGTCCGCCTAATTTCTCAAAACGATGGCGTAATTGAATACGTTGACGCATACCTAATAAAGAAGGCGGCAAGGTTGGTAATTCAAATAATGGTAAGCCCGTTGCTTTGCGAAGTGACTCCATAAATTCTTGATTTTCTAAACCGAAACAAGCTGGTAAGAAAATTGCTTCAGTGCCTTTGGCTGCTTCTTTCATTTCAGCCACAAGATCATCAAATTTCAATTTATATTCTAAAACTTGCGCAATGTTCACACTGCGGAATTCACGCGAATTGGCACGTAGCTGATCTAATTCTGGAATATTTAAAAAGCCTGTTTTCACTTCACAATGTGCAAACTGTGGATTCAGCGTGAGGTTATCAGCTAATAATTCTGGTTGGAAATCGTGATAGCCTTCAATGCCTAAAACCGCAATTTTTTTATACGGGAATGGGGTTTCGCCTTGCACGGTTGGCACACTATTTGGTGAAAGCCATGCACCGCGTAAACTGCCTAAACCTGTTACGCGAAGATGATTTTCTGCGGTTGAACCAATTAAATCTAAATTTAACGACTCCGCTAATTTTTCGAAATCTTGCGCTTTCGCTAATACGCGTTCATCACCCATAATGCTATAAGGGTGTTGTGGTAATTGAGCTGCAAGTGCGGCCAAATTTTCAGGAATATTTTTAACAAATGCACCGTTTGGTAAACGGCTTAATAAATCTAATGAGCCGGATGCAAAATCAATCGCTGCTTGGCCGTTATTGATAATGACACAACGTTTGCCTTGTTCTTGTAGGGCGATGCCGCAAGTTAAACCTGCAAGGCCGCCACCAATAATCACTACATCAAAATTCATTGTTATCCGTCCCTTGCTGTTTGTCAGTTTCAAGCGGTTGAACGTCATTTAAACCCAACACACTGCCATACATCCATGAAGTAAATTCCGCTTCACGAATCGCTTCACCCCATGCAATAGGCTCAATACCGCGCCAACGCTCTTCCATGAAAGCGGTTAATTGAGTGGTCGATTGACGAGGTGTTGCCACTTCAAAACGGTTCATTAAACCCGCTGCACGACATGCGCAAAGCTCAGCTTGGCAAGTACCCATACCTACACGAGTACGACGACGTAAATCCACTAAGTTATTGACGTTTAATTCATCAACGGCATAACGGACTTCACCCGCTGTCACGGCTTCACATTCACACACCATTGAGCGATCGAGACGTTCTTTATCTAATAAACGAGTGGCACGTGAACCATGACGATACACCGCTGAATAACGAATCGTACTTGGGAGTGAAATCACTTTCTGATTGGTTTCTGCGCGGCTTTCGGTTGAACCCGGTAATGGACGTTCAGCGGTTGTACAACGTGTGGTTTTATTGAGTTTTTTACAAACCAGATCCGTTGCCCATTCTGCCATTAGGCGATAAGTCATTAATTTACCGCCAGTGATCGTGATAAAGCCATCTAAGCCATCACGTTCTGCGTGGTCAAGCAACACGATACCGCGACTTACGTTACGACCTGATGGATCGTCATCAGACGCGACTAACGGACGCACACCGGCATAAGCACGTAATACACGAGTATGACGCAAGCTTGGTGCAAGTTTTTCCCCTTCACGGAATAAGATATCTACTTCTTCCGGGGTGACTTCCATGTTATCGATTTGATCGTAAGGAATACGGCTAGAGGTTGTACCGATAACACAAATGGTATCCCCTGGCACAAGAATGTCCGCATCCGCCGGTTTACGGCAACGGTTAATCACCATTTTGTTGATACGGTGCCCCATAACAAGCAATGCACCTTTTGCTGGGAACATTTTGATTTTGAGATCCGCATATTCTGCGATGCCTTGTCCCCAAATACCACCAGCATTGACGACTAATGGCGCAAAGAATTTACGGTTTACGCGATTTTTGTGATCGTAAACATCCACACCGATTACTTTGCCACCTTCGCGAATTAAGCTTTTCACTTCGCAATAAGTGAACATTTTCGCGCCATTTTCGGTGGCATCCATCACGTTGGAAGCCGTTAAACGGAAAGGATCGATTGAACCATCTGGCACCACAACGGCCCCCACTAAATCAGGGTTTACTGATGGTTCCATAATTTGGGCAAGTTTAGGATCAATGGCGACAGCTTCAATACCGGATTTGGTACAACTTTCGATGAAGGTTTTTTGATAATCAAGGGAATCTTCAGGTAAGGTGATAAATAAACCTTCTGTTTCATCCACACAGTGACGAGCGATATTGCGCAGAATTTTATTTTCTTTAATACATTCTTCTGCTGATTCTTGATCGTTTACCGCATAACGCGCACCACTATGTAACAAACCGTGGTTACGACCTGTTGCGCCTGTCGCAATATCACGACGCTCTAATAAAATACAGTTAATTCCACGCAATGCACAGTCACGAGCAATCCCCGCACCAGTCGCACCGCCACCAATGATAATCACATCCGTCGAGATAGGTGAAAAATCACCCACATCACGATACATATTAGGCGATAATCCCATTGTTACCCCCAAAGCCAAAATATTAATAAAAAGAAACGTAAAAACTGTTACAAATTCCATGGCTATTGTAGGGGAGAGCGGTTAAATTCACAACATTCTGAGCGAAAAAGAAAGCTGTTTTGTGAGATAGATCACACAATTTTCGAATTCGCTCATTTGTTAAAAAATATTTTGTGAAATGCATCACATTTTTGAATTATTTCTCTTTTTAATTTCTATTTTTATTTTATCATGCACGCTATCCCCATCATGGGGGTGGACTCATAATTAAAATGATTTTGGAGAGAAATTATGTTTGGACCATTTAAACCCGCTCCGCATATTGCGGAACTTCCAGCGGAGAAAATTGATTCCACGTATAAACGCTTACGTTGGCAAGTGTTTGCAGGGATCTTCTTTGGTTATGCCGCTTACTATTTTGTACGTGCAAACTTTGACTTGGCACAACCTGGTTTAATTCAAGCCGGCTTGTACTCAAAAGCGGAATTAGGTGTTATCGGCTCAGCTGCCGGTCTTGCCTATGGTTTATCTAAGTTCGTCATGGCAGGTATGTCTGACCGTTCGAACCCTCGTGTATTCTTACCATTTGGTTTATTGCTTTCTGGTCTTTGTATGACCATGATGGGTTTATTCCCATGGGCAACTTCAGGCATTGCCATCATGTGGGTAATGATCTTCTTAAATGGTTGGTTCCAAGGTATGGGTTGGCCTCCATGTGGTCGTACAATGGTACACTGGTGGTCTAAATCAGAACGCGGTACTATCGTATCTATCTGGAATACCGCGCACAACATCGGTGGTATGATGCCGGGTGCAATGGTGCTATTAGCAAGTGCCGTCTTCTTCAGCACTCATGGTGTCGAAGCGCAAGCAAAAGATATTTGGCAACAATCCCTCTACTATCCGGGTATTGCTGCAATGATCTGTGCAATTCCAGTTTACTTCGTGATGCGTGATACTCCACAATCTTGTGGTTTACCATCAATCGAAAAATGGCGTAATGACTACCCAGATGACTATAACGAAAAAACTTACGAAAACGATTTAAGCACAAAAGAAATCTTCGTAACTTATGTATTGAAAAACAAATTGTTATGGTACATCGCGATTGCTAACGTATTCGTATACTTAATCCGCTACGGCGTATTAAAATGGTCTCCGGTTTACTTAAGTGAAGTAAAACACTTCAACATCAAAGGTACCGCATGGGCTTACACAATCTATGAATTAGCAGCAGTTCCAGGTACATTATTATGTGGTTGGGTATCAGATAAAGTCTTCAAAGGTAAACGTGGTTTAACCGGTTTCATCTTCATGATCTTAACTACAGCAGCAGTTGTAGCATACTGGATGAACCCAGCTACACCAGAAGCTGAGCTTGCAAACTACTCAGCTTGGTATGAAAACCCATATCAATTAACTGACTTCGTCTTAATGACCTTAATCGGTTTCTTAATCTACGGTCCTGTAATGTTAATCGGCTTACACGCTCTTGAGCTTGCACCGAAAAAAGCAGCAGGTACAGCAGCAGGCTTCACCGGTTTATTCGGTTACTTAGGCGGTACAGTATCAGCGTCAGCTGTTATCGGTTGGGCTGCTCAACACTACGGCTGGGACGGCGGTTTCTACGTCATGATCGGCGGTGGTATCTTAGCGGTGTTATTACTCTTCATCGTAATGGTTGAAGAAGGTAAACACAAAGCGAAATTAGGCGATACCTACGGTAAATAATCTATAAATTAAAGGCGACAGGCGAAGGCTTGCCGCCTTTTTTATTACAAAAACAACTGAATTTTTAACCGCACTTTAAAAGGAGATAATGTGATGAAATTGAATAAATTAACCATTATGTTAGGCGCGGCAGTTATGGCAAATGCAGCATTCGCAAATCAAACTTGTGAAGCGCCCTATCGTTCAGCACTCCCCGCTTATACGTATAAATTAGACAAAGTACTTGAAGTCAATGGACGTCAAGGTATTACCACTGATGGTAAATATTTATATGTATCGGGCAGTAAAACGCTCGCCAAATACGATATGGATGGAAAACTGATTAAAGAAAATAAAGATCCTTTTGTCGGCTATCAAAAAGAAGCTAATCACATTGGCGACATTGATATCTACAACAATGAACTTTATGTTTCCTCTGAATGGTTTGATGCCGGCGTAGGTAAAAATATTCAAATTGCAATTCACGATCCTGAAACCCTCGCATTAAAAAGATCAGTTGATTTTAATCCTGAGTCAGGTCAAGTCGAAGTTTCCGGCATCACCGTAGATACCGTTCACAATTCAGTTTGGATGGCATCTTGGGTTGGTGAAGAAAGTGGCCGTTATTTATATGAATATGATCTTTCAACGGGTAAATATAAACGTAAAGTGCATTTACAACCTGTTCCACAATGGATTCAAGGTGTTTATGCCTATAACGGTGATCTCTACGTTACATCTGATGATGGTACGGCAGATGAAAAAGAACCCGATCATATTTATCGTGTAGAAATTTCAGATAAAAATAATGAAGCTCGCGTTGTTTTAGAAAAAACATTGAATGACATTCGAGATGTCGGCGAAGTCGAAGGCTTGAATGTGAATCCGAAAACGAAACAACTGCTTGTCCATGCAAACCGAGGCAAACAAATTGTGTTAGGGATGCCAAAAGGATTTTATCCAGGATATGACCGTGAAATTAGTGAAATCTATTTTTACGACATGAAACCAAGATGTAATAAGTAAATTAAGGAGAACACACCATGAAACTCAAAACTTTAGCGCTTTCTTTATTAGCTGCAGGCGTACTTGCAGGATGTAGCGCACACTCTTCTGTGGACACGATGAAATCAGACAAAATTATCATTGCTCACCGTGGTGCAAGTGGTTACTTACCAGAGCATACACTTGAGTCCAAAGCGCTTGCATTCGCACAACATGCAGACTACTTAGAACAAGACTTAGCGATGACAAAAGATGGTCGTTTAGTGGTTATCCATGACCACTTCTTAGATGGCTTAACTGACGTGGCGAAAAAATTCCCAAATCGTCATCGTAAAGATGGTCGTTACTATGTAATCGACTTCACCTTAAAAGAAATTCAAAGTTTAAATATGACTGAAAACTTTGAAACTAAAGATGGTAAACAAGTTGCAGTATATCCAGGTCGTTTCCCACTTTGGAAATCACACTTCAAAATCCATACTTTTGAAGATGAATTGGAATTTATCCAAGGTTTAGAAAAATCGACTGGTAAAAAAGTGGGTATCTATCCTGAAATTAAAGCACCTTGGTTCCACCACCAAAATGGCAAAGACATTGCAGTTGAGACCCTTAAAGTGTTGAAAAAATACGGTTACGACAAGAAATCTGACATGGTTTACTTACAAACCTTCGACTTCAATGAGTTAAAACGTATCAAAAACGAATTGCTACCAAAAATGGGCATGGATTTAAAACTTGTTCAATTAGTGGCATATACCGACTGGCATGAAACTGAAGAAAAAGATGCGAAAGGCAAATGGGTGAACTACGATTACGATTGGATGTTCAAACCAGGTGCAATGGCAGAAGTGGTAAAATATGCTGATGGCGTTGGCCCAGGCTGGTACATGTTAGTGGATAAAGAAAAATCTAAACCAGGCAACATCGTGTACACCCCATTAGTGAAAGAACTCGCACAATACAAAGTGGAATTACACCCATACACCGTGCGTAAAGATGCTTTACCTGAATTCTTCACTGACGTAAATCAAATGTACGATGCATTATTAAATAAATCTGGTGCAACCGGTGTATTCACTGACTTCCCAGATACTGGCGTTGAGTTTTTGAAAAAACAAAAATAATACGTAAATAAATAAAAAGAGCGGTCAAAATTTGCTGTAATTTCTGACCGCTCTTTTTTACTAAAAAATCAATGTCAATTTTTGGAAAAAAATATATTAGGAGCTATTTCCCACAGACGGAAGATAAATATATGATTGAGGCGCTCTCTTTATACCAAAATCACTTAATTTTTTAGGTATGGGGTATTTATGAACTTTACCTATTCTTATAGCATAAGCCGTATTTTTACCACTAAAATAACTAAAATAGTCGTTCCTAGAAATACAAATTTTATCTTCAAATTGTTCAAAAATACTTACTGGGCTTCCAATTATAATGTCGTCTATCTCAACTTCCCCTATAATCATACTTATTGGACTAGATGAGTAAATAACAATAGAAGTTACCTTCTTCTGGAAAATTTTTTTCCTTAATTCATATAGTTTTTCACCTGTAAATATTTTATTAGCATACTTTGGTTTAATTGACATTAAAACCTTCATTTAAAGATACCATTATAAATATATTCAACTTTATCCTTTCTATATAAATCCTGAATTTCATCCTTCTTTTCAAAACTATACTTATTAAAAATTTTTGAAAACACCTTCTCAGATTCTTCTGGAACCGTAATCAATGGTTTTTCTGTTTCCAAAAAGTCAAATGCTTTCTGAATAAGTTCAGAGCCAATACCTTTTCTTTGATAATTGTCTTTCACTCTCAATGTGCAAATTTTTTTCTCATCACATGTTTTCTTTAATATCATTAAACCTGAGATAGATAATAAATTTTTCTCATTAGATAAACAAATAAACATTTCTCTACTTTTTGGGTAATTATTTATTTCCTTAATAACTTTTTGGTACCAAATATCAATTTTAGGGTATGCTAGCTCTCGCAAAAAAGACTCAACCTGAGATCTTCCCTGAATAATCGAGGTATCTTCTAAATATTCTAATGATAATGATTGAAACACCCTTTTCAAACTTTCTGGATTTATATCAGAATATCGAATTATTTCATAATTCATAGTTAACCTCCACAAAGAGTTCTAGATAAAAAACCATAAATAAAATTAGAAACCACTGAAATTACAATAATAGCTAAAATATAACAAAAAATCCTTTCTGGAACATTTAAAGGATATTTAAATCTTGAAAGATTCGTAAAGGAAGATATATATTTTATATAACTTTCCTTTTTTTCTGAAACTTCCTTAAAATGATATGCAATTACGTCATTTTTATTTAGTTCTATGTAATCCTTCCAAACTTCTCTTTCTAGAAGTCGACTTTTATACTTATCAGAACTTGAAACGAATTCATCCGTTGAGCTTCTCATTATTAAATAATGAATACTTTTTATATTAAATGTATTTAATCTAAAGACCTCTTCTTTTATATCTTCTGTTATAGATCTAAAATCATTAATCCTAAAATCTACAATTTCAGTTGTTCTTAATAATGAATCCTGTATCGGGATTATACCTTCATTTTCTCGTTTTAATATATAAATAGGTTCATTAGTTTTCGGAGATATTCTTATCCTAAAATAATAAGTATTAATTCCATTTATATTAGTCAAACTATCTTCATTTTCAGCTAAAATATTTTCTACATTAATTTCTACTCGCCCATATTCATTTTGGTCACTAAAACTAATCAATGATTCATTTAATTTATATAGCATAAACTCTGTCTTATTAGAGTCAGAAGGTTTAAAACCATCTCCCTTTTTAGTAATTTTGATTCTATTAGGATGAATCCTTGACGAAACTTCGCAATCTTCATTAAAGATGGCTTCAATAAGATCTGTTTTTTGAAATAACTTGCATCCTAAGTCTTTAACATCACCTATATGAAATGGACAATACATGATAATACGGCTAACACTTTTAATATTCTTGACCATAAAACCGAAATCAAAAACCATAACAGGAGCATTTTCAGATCTTTGAGCATTTACACCCCACAAATTGATGTGAATATCAATTTCAGTATCCTCAGAACTACTTTCCCTTTTTTTATACTCTAATAAAAAACTACGCACAAGTTTGCCTTTGCTCATCTATAACTCAACTAAGAGGTAGTTTAATCTACTTAGAATCTAACGTCTAATAATTTTAAAAACAATTCATAAGAAAAACTAATAAAATAATACCATTTCACTACAGGATCACCTTCACATTTTAAAAATTCTCATCTAAGCAATATTTCCAATCTATCAACAGAATACCTCGTTTCTTACCATATTGACTCATGCTCGAGAAGGAATCTCATCGCTACAATTAGCTTTTGAATGTTATTAAGCTCTTATATTTTAATAACAAAAAAGCTTGCCGTTTATCTCAGCAAGCCTTTTAAAATAACGCAATTAAGCAAATTGCTTTTTATTCTCTAAATAACGTTTCGCACATTCTGCTGCAGCAACTAATCCTCCCGCCATCATAATAATATCTTTAATCACGAGTCGGCCAGCCCCTGAGAGATATGGGAAGCCATAATTAGGAGTTGGGAAGTCCCCACCTAAATTCGGCACCCAGGTTTCTGGCGTAAATATCAGGAACGACAGTGTGACTATCGACATACCAAACGTGAGTAAGCCTCCAAATAAACCTAATGTTGGAGACCAAATCCCCGCTAATACTAAAATACCAATTGTCACAATGATTGCGCCAATAATATAAGAAGCTGTGTAGGTGCCGTTGGCTTTATGCCATTCGATATTTTTTGCAACCATTTTGCCTTCAGGGTTTTTATATAAGGTATATTCTTTTACTAAAACACCCTTATCATTTGTCACTTCATTTGCACCGTTTTTGTAAAGGAAACTTAAGAAAGGACTATTTGACACAAAGTGTGCGATACCATCCGCCTCATATTGGCAAACTTTTAAACCTCCAATCCAAACCATCACAACACAAATCGCAATGCGGATAAAGTTAATAAATTGACGTTGCAATGGCGCAACAATATTAGCTAGCAATGTAACTAATGCACTCATGTAGAACTCCTCATATAGTTCAATTAATATTACGGGCATAATGCCCAAGAATTTTTATATAAACATTAACAATATTACTCTCTAATATTGTTGGCATTTTTTTATTACTCAGGTTTATGTAATAAAAAAGAGATACCAATTACTTAGTATCTCTTATTTTGTATTAATTTTCTGTGAGCAATCTCACATTATTTAAAATTCACTCTCGCATTTCTAAAAATTCGCATCCACGCACCATCTTCAGACCAATCTTCTGGGTACCATGAGTTGCTCACGGCACGGAATACACGCTCAGGGTGTGGCATCATCGCGGCGATACGACCATCGACGTTAGAAATGGCAGTAATCCCTAATGCCGAGCCATTTGGGTTAGCAGGATAGGTTTCCGTCACGTTTAAATGGCTGTCGATATATTGCGCCACAATCAAGTTTTGCGCTTGAAGTGCGGTCAAATTATCAGGCGTTTTGAATTCTACGCGACCTTCACCGTGAGAAACCGCAATCGGCATATGTGACCCCGCCATCCCTTTAAACCACAATGAGTTGGTGTCGTTGATTTTCACCATCGCGGCACGGGCTTCAAAACGCTCTGACTTATTACGCACGAAACGTGGCCAATTTTCTGCACCAGGGATAATTTCCGCAAGGGTAGAGATAAATTGACAGCCGTTACATACACCTAATGAAAGGGTGTTTTCATTGGCGAAGAATTGGCTGAATTGACCGCGTAATTGTGGGTTAAATAAAATGGATTTCGCCCAGCCACCACCTGCGCCCAATACGTCACCGTAAGAGAAACCACCACAGGCTACCATCGCATTGAAGTCGTTTAAGTTGTAACGGCCCGTCATTAAATCGCTCATGTGAACATCAATCGCGGCAAAGCCTGCTCGATCAAAAGCCGCTGCCATTTCAACGTGGCTGTTTACGCCTTGTTCGCGCAATACGGCTACTTTTGGTTTCACGCCTTTGCTGATATAAGGTGCAGCAATATCTTCATTCACATCATAGGTTAAGTGAGCAGATAATCCTTTGTTGTCTGTTGCTTTTTTCGCTTCAAATTCTTGGTCAGCACATTCTGGGTTATCGCGTAAGCGTTGCATTTGGTGAGTGAGCTCTGCCCAAATACTGCGTAATTCAGAGCGTTTTTCGCTTAATAGTTTTTTGCTACCTCGCGTGATTTCAAAACGATCTTCTAAGCTTACAGAACCGAGTTCATAAGTTAAACCAAGCAAGTCATGCGCTTTTAATACCTCACGCACAGCGCTTAATTCGCATTCTGACACTTGGATCACTGCGCCTAATTCTTCGTTGAATAACACGGCTAAGTCATTGTCACCTAAGGCAGAAATATCCACATCTACGCCACAGTTACCCGCAAATGCCATTTCTGCAAGCGTGGTAATTAAACCACCGTCTGAACGGTCGTGGTAAGCCAATAATTTACGTTCCGCTACTAATGCTTGCATTGCATCGAAGAAGTTTTTCAGTTTGGCTACGTTCACCACATCGGCTGGTTTGTCACCTAATTGTTTATACACTTGCGCAAGTGCGGTCGCGCCTAAGCGATTTTTTCTTTCTCCTAAATCAATCAACAATAAGCGGCTAGCGCCTTTGTCTGTGCGTAATTGTGGTGTCACGGTTTTACGTACATCTTCCACGCGCGCAAAAGATGAAATCACTAAAGAAAGCGGAGCGGTAACGGATTTTTTCTCACCATTTTCTTCCCAAGTGGTTTTCATCGACATAGAGTCTTTACCCACTGGAATGGTAATGCCTAATGCCGGGCAAAGTTCTTCACCGACTGCTTTCACCGCTTCATATAAGCCAGCGTCTTCACCACCATGACCCGCTGCCGACATCCAGTTTGCAGACAGTTTGATACGTTTAATATCGCCAATGTTGGTGCCCGCAATGTTGGTAATGGATTCAGCCACCGCTAAACGTGCAGAAGCACCAAAGTCTAATAACGCTACTGGCGCGCGCTCACCCATAGCCATGGCTTCACCGTGATAGCTGTCTAACGAAGCGGTTGTGACGGCGACATCAGACACCGGAATTTGCCATGGGCCGACCATTTGATCACGCGCCACCATTCCGGTTACCGAACGGTCACCAATAGTGATTAAGAAGGTTTTTTCTGCCACCACCGGTAAGCGTAATACGCGATGGAACGCTTCTTTTAATTGAATATTTTCTGTTGCAAGCGGTCGATTTTCGACAGTTTTTGACGAAACCTCGCGCGTCATTTTCGGGGTTTTGCCTAATAACACATTCATTGGCAAATCAATTGGATTATTGTCGAAATGACTATCGTGCAAGGTTAAATGTTTTTCTTCTGTAGCCTCGCCAATGACTGCAAACGGCGCACGCTCACGTTCACAAAGTGCGGTAAATAATTCGAGTTTTTCTGGCGCAACCGCTAAGACATAACGTTCTTGCGATTCGTTACACCAAATTTCTAATGGCGACATGCCTTTTTCATCGCAAAGAATAGAACGTAAATCAAATTTACCGCCACGCTCACCATCGTGCACCAATTCAGGCATAGCATTAGATAAACCACCCGCACCCACGTCATGAATAAAGAGAATTGGGTTTTCTTCACCTAATTGCCAGCAGCGGTCAATCACTTCTTGGCAACGACGTTCCATTTCTGGGTTTTCACGTTGAACGGAAGCAAAATCTAAGTCTTCTTTTGATTTACCGCTGTCCATCGAAGAAGCGGCGCCACCGCCTAAACCGATGTTCATCGCTGGGCCACCTAATACGATCAATTTCGCACCCACTGGAATTTCACCTTTTTGAACGTGTTCGCCACGAATATTACCAATACCGCCCGCTAACATAATCGGTTTATGATAACCACGCACTTCTTCGCCGTTGAAGCTATTAACTTTCTCTTCATAGGTACGGAAATAACCCAATAATGCAGGACGACCAAATTCGTTGTTAAATGCTGCGCCACCTAATGGGCCTTCGATCATAATATCTAAGGCTGAAGCAATACGGTTTGGTTTAGAAAGCGGATTTTCCCAAGGTTGTTCAAAGTTTGGAATAACAAGGTTTGATACAGAGAAACCAGTTAAACCGGCTTTTGGTTTTGCACCACGACCCGTTGCACCTTCATCACGAATCTCACCGCCCGAACCTGTTGCAGCACCTGGGAATGGCGAAATCGCGGTTGGGTGGTTGTGGGTTTCCACTTTCATTAAGATATGGGCATCTTCATTGTGATAGCGATATTGCCCATCTTGATCCGCAAAGAAACGGCCGACTTTTGAGCCTTCCATTACTGCAGCATTATCTTTATAAGCTGAAAGCACGAAATCAGGAGTTTTCTCAAAGGTATTTTTAATCATCTTAAACAGGGATTTATCCTGTTTTTTACCGTCGATAATCCAATCCGCATTAAAGATTTTATGGCGGCAGTGCTCAGAGTTGGCTTGCGCGAACATATAAAGTTCAATATCGTGCGGATTGCGCCCTAATTGGGTGAAGTTTTCCACCAAATAATCAATTTCATCTTCTGCCAGTGCCAAACCTAATTCTACGTTGGCTGTCACTAAGGCTTCACGTCCACCATTTAAAATATCGACCGTTTTAAACGGTTTCGGATCTTGATGACGGAATAAGATCTCTGCATCTTCAGGACGACGCACCACGGTTTCCATCATTCGGTCGTGTAAAAGTGCGGTCAATTTTTCTGTTGTTTTCTCATCAAGCGGTTGGCTTAACTCAAAATAATACGCCAAACCACGCTCAATACGCTCCACTTCACTTAAACCACAGTTATGCGCAATATCCGTTGCTTTAGAAGACCAAGAAGAAATCGTGCCAACGCGTGGAATCACGATAAAGGTTTCACCTTTGGCATCGTGTTCTGCCAAGGTTGGGCCGTAATGTAACAATGCTTTTAATTTTGCTTCCTGCTCGCTAACAAGCGGTCGATTTAATTCCACAAAATGCAAATATTCCGCATAAACCGATTTTACCGGTAATTGATTTTGTTGGAATTTTTGCATTAAGCCTTGAATACGGAATTCAGAAAGGGCGGGGGAGCCACGAAAAGTTTGAAACATACGGGTACCTTTGAGTTGTGTTTGAGATGAAAATCGCGGGCTATTATAAAGGAAAACACGCAAAAACGAAAACGTTTGCGTCAATCATTTTCAAATGATTTTAAGTGGGAGAAAGCATATAATCATCAAGCAATTTAAAAACAATCCGAAAACTAACCGCACTTTGGGGCGCCACTATGATCATCAATGACATTAATTTTAACAATCTCTATCAACAACATCTGAAAGCCTGTAATCACTATAATCTTCCAGCGACAAAGTGGGATAAAAAAGCACCCAAAATGGCCGAGAATTTAGTGGGTAAACCAAGCCGTTATAACGAGACGTTGCTTAAAGCCATGAATGTGCAACCTGATGAAACGGTGTTAGATATTGGCTGTGGCCCCGGCACGTTTGTGATTCCTTTAGCCCAACAATGCCAAGCTGTGTATGCTCTCGATTACAGCCAAGGGATGTTGGATATGGTGCAGCAATACAAAGAAAAGCATCAACTGAATAATATTACCCTTCTACATAAATCATGGTCAGATAACTGGGATGATGTGCCTCAAGCCGATGTAATACTCGCCTCTCGTTCTACGCTGGTTGATGATTTGGATGACATGATTGAAAAGCTGCAAAGCAAAGCAAAAAAACGTGTCTTTTTAACCTCAGTGACCCAACGCCATTTTCTCGATGAAGGCGTATTTGAAGCCATTGGTCGTGATGATGTGGGCTTTCCGACTTATATTTATTTGGTCAATCGTCTTTACCAAAAAGGCATTCACGCGAATGTGAGTTTTATTGAAACCGAATCAGGTCATTTCCAAGGTGAAACCTTTGAGGATTTATTAAATTCCGTGGAATTTTCTCTCGGTAATATCACCGAAAAAGAAAAACAAGATTTAGCAAAATTCTATCAACAAAAACAAATAAATAATGAACCGATAAAACACGGACAACGCAAATGGGCGTTGATTTGGTGGGAGGTTTAAGAAAAAGTGCGGTAAATTAATCCTATTTATTAAGACAACATTTTTTATATTTTTTTCCACTTCCACATGGGCAGTTATCGTTTCGTCCAGTTTTTCTCTTAAATTTTCCTAAGCTTGACTGAGAAATAAGTTTAGTAAATCTCCGACACTTTTCGTCCATTTTGTCTGATTGCCGCCATTTATAAATTTTATTTATACCGAATCGAACCCTAGAACTATCAATATTAATGGCAATACCAAACCAATGATCTAATTTAGATACATATTTTCTTAATTCGCAGTGACTATCCAATTTAAGCATAGCCTCATCATCAGGTGCATCTGTGCAATGGATCGTTAAACCAAAAGAGTTATCCTTACCAAAAATTAAAGTAAGATCATGTAACTTCCTATCTCTCATACTATCTAAGCAGATTCTACGAACTTTCTCATTTAACTCAGATACAGAAGTTTCACTCAACATCAATAATTTAAATCCTAAGTCAATAACATTAGGATTTTTATCATTCTCAATATCTTTAATTAAGGTATCAAAGAATGTTCCTTGATACTTAGCTAATATCCCACTGTGAACATATTCATTTCCTAATCCTCCCCTTCTAGATAGCATTACTAGATCTAGTTCAGCTCCAATATCATCAAGGAGCCATAGAACTGAATGTTCTTCCGTTAAATATAAATTATTTTTTAAATGATAAGAAAGAATTGTCAATTCATGGTTGGAAATAACTTTATCCCCATATGTAACACGACGGTTAATATAACTTAAAAAATATAACGGAGTTTTTAATATTTCTGTGATTACATCTAAAGTAAAAATATCTATAACAAAAGCAGGTTTAATAATAGGATGTTGTCTCTGTTTTAAGAAATGTCTAGCCTGTATAGATAAAGCAGGATAATGATCAGAAATAATAGATAAAGGATATATTTCAGCAATGTTTCTATTAATTTTTAATTCCTCACCAGAGGGTAAAATTAGTGTATTTGTAGTATCTAATAAAAATATTCCACATTCTACAGCTTGATCATAGGATGCTTGTATAGCCTTCTTAAAATCATTATTTAAAGCGTCATCATTTCCTGCTCTAGCGGAAATTGTTAATTTTTTAGATTTTGCTTGCAATATTATTAATCTATTACCAAAAGTAACTAATACATCTATTTCGCCTAATTTATTGCTATTAGTATCTTTTATATCTATATTTTTAAATACATTTTTTTCACCAAATACATGTCTTAATCGTTCATAGGAGAAATCTTCTGTGAATTTCCCTCTATGTTCCATTGCTTTATTTTTATACTTAGGATCTTGATTAAACCAAAAGAAGGGCGTTTCGTATAGAGCTTCCAATAAGCTATAATACTGAAGTAGTAGAAATTTACCGTTTTCTAACGGTAAAATTGGATACGCATTAGTGGCATTAAAATCATTAATGCATTCTAATTTATCATTAGACTCTTTTGAAAAAGAAAATGAATTAATAATATTTTCTATAGTTTTTGCATCTATTCCTGTCTTATAAGAAATATCCTGTATAGAAAATATATATCCAGGTAGAATTGTATAATTATTTAACTTCTCTTTTTGTAAATCCTTCAACGTTTCATTTATTTTTTCTGTTTGAATACCCTCTATAGATGAGATAACTTTATAAAGTTGCTCTACAGAATATTCTTTATTAAGGATAAACCAATCATTATCATAGCTATACTTAAATTTTGAAAAGTCTCTATACTGAAAATGATATGCTGAATCACCTGTATAAAATATAGGTT
>OBWJ01000118.1_pt1 | contig 80770 bp, 72 predicted proteins | sample 1495181 | NCBI WGS metagenome assembly OBWJ01 (sample SAMEA2580041, study PRJEB22360) | human gut metagenome
TACGGAGCTGACTGATACTAATCGGTCGAGGGCTTAACCAGACGGTATAGGAGCAAGAGAAAGTTGTTGTGGCTTGGTAGTTCAATATGTGGTTTTGAAGGTATGTGTGAAGGTAGTTATTCCTCGATAGCTCAGTCGGTAGAGCAAACGGCTGTTAACCGTTGGGTCGTAGGTTCGAGTCCTACTCGGGGAGTTTTATTTTCATATATAAGCATTTGTGTTAAGGCCCCATGGTCAAGCGGTTAAGACATCGCCCTTTCACGGCGGTAACAGGGGTCCGAATCCCCTTGGGGTCATTTTTAATAAGTTAATATGGCGACATAGCCAAGCGGTAAGGCAAAGGTCTGCAACACCTCTATCACCGGTTCGATTCCGGTTGTCGCCTCTCTTAAGAATCATCGTTGAGATGGTTCTTTTTTTTATCTTATAAAAAGTGTAGTTTTTCTATGTTTTAAGGGAATATTTCTGATTGATTCATATAGTTTTCTTTTTATAATATTTCAAAACATCATTTCCATTCTTTGCATCCATAAAAATGTAGCTATTTTGTTGAAACCGTTTAATTGGCTTTGCCGCAGTATTGAATTTTGCAGTATTACTCATTTTGGCCTCTAGAAATTTTAATAAGAATGGGACTTGGGAAATATGTTTTGCTGTTATCTTGTTAAAATAAAAATTACCGGAATGATTTGCCATAATATATTTTTCACTTTTTGAAATTTAATGCTATTGTAAAGGAAAGAAAAGAGAGGAGGCTTTATATATGAGAATATTAGCCATCACAGCATGTACAGCGGGAATTGCCCATACTTACATTGCAAAGGAGAAACTGGAAAACGCAGCGAAGGAGTTAGGAGATAGTATTAAAGTGGAAACACAGGGGTCAATTGGAGTCGAAAACGAATTGACTCTGGAAGAAATCAAAGATGCAGACGTGATTTTAATCTCTGCCGATATTCGGGTAAATAAAGACCGTTTTAAGGGAAAGGCAGTTGTGGATATCCCGATTAGTACAGTGATGAAATCTCCAAAAGGGGTTTTAAATAAAATACATGAGAAATTGGGCAAATAGGGATGATATATAATAACAGGGGGAAAAGATAATGGCAAAACAACAGAGAAATATTATGAAACATGTTATGACCGGTATTTCGTATATGATTCCAATTATTGTGGCAGGCGGTATCCTTGGAGCGCTGGCAAAGGCGTTTGGCGGCTGGGATATAGGAAGCGCGGTAGAAGCTGGTGCAACACCGTTCTCTAATTTAAATCCTTTTACATGGACGGGTTTCTGGTGGGGAGTAAATAAACTAAGCTCTTATGCAATGGATTTTGCAGTAGCAGTAATGACTGCCGGTGTAGCATATTCTATTTCCGGACGTCCGGGCATTGTTCCAGGTCTTGTGATCGGATATTGTTCTTCTCAATCTAAGGCTGGATTTCTTGGCGGCCTTTTAATGGCATTTATCATTGGATGGTTTGTGAATTGGATGAAAACATGGAAATTGCCAAAGTGGTGTGAGGGATTAATGCCTGTTATGTTTATTCCTGTACTTTCTACTCTGGCCTGCGGTATGATTTTTTTGTGTGTTTTTTCTATTCCGCTGTCATGGATCATGAATGTATTTCAGCAGTGGATCATTTCACTGAATGGAGGCGCCAAAGCGGTGATCGGTGGAGTGATTGGTGCATGCATGGGCTTTGATATGGGAGGTCCTGTAAATAAAACTGCTTCTATGGCGGCAAATGCATTAGGTGCAGATGGGATTAACGGCCCAATGTGTGCAAAAATAATTGGCGGAATGACACCACCGATCGGTTTATTTATTGCAACATTGCTTAAGAAAAATAAATTTTCCAGAACAGAGTTAGAGACAGCAAAGACCGCTCTGCCAATGGGATTATGTTTTATTACAGAGGGAGTTCTTCCGTTTGCTGCGGCAGATCCGGCGCGATTTATTCCATGCAGTATGATTGGATCTGCAGTGGCGGGAGCGATTGCAGTAGGAGCCGGATGTGAATCCGTAGCAGGTCATGGCGGAATTTTTGTTGTTCCAATGATGAAGAATCCAGGTATGTTTATGGTGGCGCTTGCAATTGGATCGGCAGTAACGGGTATTACATACGCATTTTTCAAAAAGGATATGAAACAGGAAGATGTTCAGGAAGAAGAGGCGGAGATTGATCTGGACATAAACATTATATAAAAGAAGAAAGGAAAAAGGTTCAATTATGTTAGTTTCTATGAAAGCAATTCTTGATGATGCCAATAAAAACTACTATGGTGTTATGGCTATGAACAGTATCAATATTGAGATGGCCAGGGGAGCGATTATGGCTGCGCAGGAGGAGCATTCCCCTGTTATTATTCAGTTTGGCCCGGGACAAATGAAGAATCATGCCCATATGGAAGAGATGATTCCCATTGTGAAGGAACTGGCAGCCAGAGTTCATGTACCGGTTGCATTGAATCTGGATCATGGTTCAGATTTTTATGTAATTACAGACTGCATCAATGCAGGGTTTACAAATGTAATGTTTGACGGTTCATCTCTTCCATATGAGGAGAATGTAAAAAGAAGTGCAGTAATCAGCGCTTTAGCCCATGGAGTTGGATGTTCTGTTGAAGGAGAATTGGGACATGTAGGTCAAGCCATCGATTCCGATGATACAGATACGGATCTGTATACTAATCCGGATCAGGCAATGGATTTTGTAACAAGGACAGGCGTAGATGCACTGGCGGTAGCGATCGGAACTGCACATGGGGCATATCCTAAGGGGAAGATTCCCAGGCTGGATTTTAAACGTCTCCAGCAGCTGAAAGAAACACTGAAAATGCCATTGGTACTTCATGGAGGTTCTGGATCAGGTGAAGAAAATCTAAGAAAAGCAGTTGCAGGCGGAATTAATAAAATTAATGTTGCTACAGATGCATTTGAAGCGGCAAAACATGGGATGATGGAGGCTTTAAAAGAGAATCCCCAGTCGGATTACATGCATTTATGTATGGCGGCAGAGGAAAGTGTAAAACAGTTTGCAAAGGCATATATGCGGGTAATCGGTTCCAGTGGACGCTATATTTACGGAGAAGCAGTATCAAAAAGTCACGAATAAATAAGTGCGTTTTTACGGACTTATATGCCTTGCAGACAATGAAGGGTTAAGGTGGGTAGGTGAAGAAAAATAAAAATTTACTGTATAATAATCAGATACTGAATTGTCTTTTAAATGAGAAAACCTATACCACATTAGAAATTGCAAGTAAGGTAGGACTATCTGAAAAAACAATTCGTGTCAGATTGAATGAAATAAATGAGTGGATGGAACAAAACGAATTTGGGAAAATCCAAAAAAGACAGGGATCAGGAATATGGCTGGAGTGCAGCGAAGGGGAAAAAAAGAGGCTTGAGAAATATTTAGACGGGGGAGGGAAAATGATTGACGGTTCTCAGCTAAACAGCAGCAATAAGCAGCTGATAGGAAAACTTTTGAAGCTGAAGCCGGGGGAGATTACAACGCTTCAGTATATGGCAGACAGCCTATATTTAAGCGCTCCGACAGTAGGGAGACTTTTAAGGGAGGTTTCCTACTGGTTTGAAGAAAGAGGACTTAGAATTGTTTCCATGCGCAGCAAAGGAATTTGCCTTATGGGAAATGAATATAGCTTTCGTATGGCAATTCGGGATTATATGATGGATATGATGCCTGAAGCCTGGGAAGCATTATTAGGTACGTTTGCTCCCAGAATTGATTATGCGCGGATCCGGAGAATTATTGTGGAGGCTGAAAATGCCTGGAGGATTGAACTGGCAGATGATTCTTTTAAAATGGTATGGCTTATGACCTGCCTTTCATTGGCAAGGAATGCGGCAGCGGATATGGAAGTTTCTTCTGCGCGCATGGAGGATATTCAAAATTATAATGAATACTCATTTGCAGAATCTATTTATCAGCGGATTGGAAAGGTATACCATATTCATATTTCCGAGGAAGATGTGAAACTGTTAGCGGTTCTGCTGCTGATGGCGCGAAAAATAAAGAGTTTTACAGGAATCCAAAATAAAGATTATACGAAAAATTATGATAAGGATTTAGAGGCGTTTGTAAAACGGGTAATTGATATGATCGCAACTGTTTTGGATATTGATTTGTCGGAAGATGAGATTCTTCGGGAAAGTCTGCTTTTGCATATGAGATCTGCGATATTCAGAATGAAATACTCTACGGCGGTTGGAAATAATATCAGCAAATATGTGAAAGAGGAGTACAAGCAGACATTTCTCGCAACCTGGTCAACCAGCAATCTGTTTGAAGAATATTATGATATTCAGGTAACGGAGGATGAGCTTGCAGGGATTGCTCTTTATATTCAGGCAGCGATCATACGGCAAAAAAAGAGCCTTCCTCTTGCGGCTCTCCTGATCAGCGACAGGGGATTGGCTTCCAGTCAGCTTGCCATAGAGATGGTAAAATATAATATTCCGGAAATTATGGATATCCAGGCAGCGGGATATCATGATTTTTGCCTGTCACAGTATCAAAATATAGATATTATAATTAATATGTCTAATTTTGAAATTCGTGATGGGAAAGTAGTTAATGTAGGACTCCGCTTAAATGATCAGGGAATAGAACTGGTACGTCAAAAGGTGAGTCATATTTTTCGCTGTAGGGAAAAATCTAAATTCCATTTCAGCAGTTTATGTCATCAGTTATTTGAGGCGGATCTGTTTTTCATTCATCCGAAAATAACAAATAAGGATGAACTGATTACTATGATGGTCAAAAAGATGGAAGAAAAGGGAGATGTGACTCCAAATTATCTCTCAAGTGTGTTTGAACGGGAACGGGCAACAACAACGAGTATTGGACGAGGCATTGCAATTCCTCATGGAAATATGGCAGAGATAAACGAACCAAGAATTGTAGTAGCAATTCTGGAAAAGCCAATTAGATGGTACGATGATATGGTGGATGTTGTATTTTTGCTGGCAGTAAAAATGAAGTCAAATTTTGAAGCAAGGCGGACGAAACAGTTTTATAAGGATTTTCTTCAGCTTACAGATGATGATGAAAATCTGGAGGCTATAAAATCCAAAAAATCCGCTCTTGAACTATATCAGTATTTTATCAAGTAAAGGAGATACAGTATGGCAGTAAAAGAAATACTGGATAAGCGGGTGATTGATTTGGAAATGGATGCCGTGGATAAAGATGGAGTGATTCGCCATCTGGCAGCCCTCCTGAAGAATGCCGGATATGTGGAGGATCTGGAAGGATATATAAAAGATGTATATCTGCGTGAAAGCGAGGGGATTACAGGAATCGGAGGCCATGTGGCCATTCCCCATGGAAAATCCGATTATGTAGGCAAGGTAGGAATTGCAGTAGGGAAAACAAAAAGATTGATTGAATGGGAGTCTTATGATGGAGAACCATCACAAATGTTTTTTCTCTTTGCGGTTCCGTCAAATAGTGAGGGAGCAAAAAATCATTTGCGTTTAATTGCAGAGTTAGCAGGAAAGCTGGGAAATGATGTGACAATGAAAAAACTGCAGAGTGCGTCTACATATGAAGAATTAATTGAGGCATTTTCATAGAACAGAGGAAAAAGAAGTTCTGTCAGAGGATAAGGAGAGCGAAATATGGCAGATATGTTCATGGCACCGGGCAAGATATTTAGTGGCAGAGGAGCCCTGGAAGCTGCAAAAGAAACGTTTCATACAATGGGACAAAAGGCGCTTATAGTCACAGATTCGACCATGAAGAAACTGGGGAATTTAAAGAAACTGACGGATATGCTAGAACGGGAAAAAACAGAATATGCTGTTTTTTCAGACATAGATGGAGAACCGGATAATAAAATGGTCGAAGCCGGAATCACCGTCTATCACAGAGAGAACTGTGATTTTTTAATAGCATTGGGAGGGGGAAGCCCTATTGATGCGATGAAGGCAATTGCCATGCTGGCGGTCTGTGGTGGAAGTCCTGCAGGTTATATGGGAAAGTGCGTGGATCAGAAATTGATTCCCATGGCGGCCATTCCGACTACTGCAGGAACAGGATCGGAAGCAACACAGTTTACAATTATAACAGATCAGCCAACACAGGTAAAAATGCTTCTGAGAGGGCCTGGACTAATGCCGGATACAGCGATTATAGATTCACAGTTTACTAAGACTGTACCGGCTCATATAACTGCTGCAACCGGTGTAGATGCACTGACACATGCAATAGAGGCGTACACGTCAAAAATGGCGCAGCCCATGTCGGATACATTTGCATTGTCCGCCTGCAGAAGAATATTTGAAAATTTGAGAAGAGCATGGGCTCATGGGGAGGATGAAGAGGCCAGAATACAGATGTCTATTGCCGCTTTGGAGGCAGGAATTGCATTTAATAATGCATCTGTGACGTTGGTTCATGGAATGAGCCGTCCAATCGGCGCGCTGTTTCATGTACCTCATGGAATATCAAACGCAATGCTTCTAAATGTGTGTCTTTCATATGCAGTGAAAGGGGCTCCAGAGCGATTTGGAGATATTGCAGTGGTCTGTGGGTTTGCAGGACGGGAAGAAAATGCGGAGACGGCGGCGCAAAAACTGCTGAATCAGGTAGAACAGCTGCTGCAAGATATAGAAATTCCTTCTTTAAAGGAATATGGGATTAAATATGAGGCTTTCATGAAAGCGGTACCCAAAATGGCTCAGGATGCCGTTGCTTCCGGAAGTCCGTCTAATACCAGAAGAAAAACAGGGATAGAAAATATAGAGCAGCTGTATCGCAGACTTTGGTAAAAAGGGGAAACATAATGCAGTATATAACATTTGATAAAACAAAGCCTTTTGATCTGATTTTGCTTGGAAGGATCGCTATTGATTTTAATCCGTTAGATTATTATAAAACACTGGCAGAAAGTGAAACATTCAAAAAATATGTGGGCGGCTCCCCGGCAAATATTGCAGTGGGGTTGGCGCGTCTTGGGAAAAAATGCGGTTTCTTTGCCAGGGTTTCAGACGACCGTTTTGGTGAATTTGTAACGGACTATTTTAAAAAAGAGGGAATCGATATTTCACATATTAAAGTGTGTGAAAATGGAGAAAGTCTTGGGCTTACCTTTACGGAAATTTTAAATCATGATGAGAGCAGCATTTTAATGTATCGGAATGGAATTGCAGATCTGTCACTTTCTCCATCGGACATTGATGAGGCTTATATTAAACAGGCAAAGGCTGTTTTGATATCAGGAACAGCCCTGTCTGCCAGCCCATCCCGTGAGGCTGCGTTAAAAGCGGTCACACTGGCAAGAAAAAACGGGGTAAAGATAATTTTTGATATTGATTATCGTGAGTATAACTGGAAAAACAAAGATGAAATTGCCTTATATTATTCCATTACAGCAAAAGAGAGCGATGTTATACTGGGATCCAGAGAGGAATACGATCTGGCAGAAAAGCTTATGGGACTGGATGGAACCGATGAATCTACGTCACGATACTGGTGTTCAAAACAGGCTGCTGTTGTGGTGATCAAGCATGGCAAAGCGGGATCAACCGCATATACAAAGGATGGAAAAGCATATTCGATCCGGCCATTTCCGGTAGAAGCAATCAAAGGGTTTGGAGGAGGGGACGGATATGCCTCCAGCTTTCTTTATGGTCTTTTGGAAGGTTACGAGATGACGGACTGTCTGGAATTGGGATCGGCTTCCGCATCTATGCTGGTCGCGTCTCATGGATGCAGCGCGGATATGCCGACACTCGATTCCTTAGGAGCTTTTATCCAAAAGGAAAAGGCGCAGTATGGAGAAATGATTGCAAGAGAATAACAGGAAAATCAGGAACAGAAAAAGAGTTTTAGTTTCAAAGAAAGGATGAAAATCAGATATGAAAATTGCGGTATTAAATGAATTCAGCCAGGCATCTAAGAATGATATTATTGTAAATGAACTGAAAAAGGCAGTGGAGCCTATGGGACATCAGGTGTTTAATGCGGCGATGGCGTGTCCATTAAGTAGTGAGGATGTGCCGGAGGCGTATACGGAGGAAAACCCGCGCCTGACGTATTTGCATCTTGGAATTCAGGCTGCGCTGCTGTTAAACTCAGGTGCGGCAGATTTTGTGATTACAGGATGTGGTACGGGTCAGGGAGCTTTAATGTCATTAAATATGTATCCCGGTGTGGTCTGCGGTTATTGTATTGAGCCAACAGACGCCTATCTGTTCCTGCAGATCAACAACGGAAATGCGTTGTCTCTTCCATATGCGAAAGGTTTTGGATGGGGTGCGGAATTAAATCTGAACAATATTTTTTCCAGAGCATTTGGGTCTCCAAAGGGAATGGGATATCCCGATGGAAGGAAAGAGGCTCAAAACAAAAATGCCAAATTGCTGTTTGATGTAAAAAAGCAGGTTGCCAAACCGCTTTTAGAGGCGCTGCATACAGTGGATGCGCAGCTTGTAAAGGAATGTATGATTCCGCGTTTTCTGGACTGTTTTTATGCAGGCTGCAAAGATGCAGAGTTAAAGAAATTTGTAGATGGGATTGTGAAAGCAAAATAAAAATGGCAGCAGGGAATGGGAATAAGAAATGATGTTCAAAAACTTTACAGATTTGACGGGAAAAAAGGCGATTGTGACAGGAGGGGCACAGGGCTTATCAAGAGGAATGGCAGAAGGGCTGATGGAAGCAGGGGCAGAGGTATGTGTGATTGATATCAGTCAGCATACAGAGCAGACAGTAAGGGAGATGACAGAGTGCGGGTATGTGTGCTGGGGGGTGACAGCAGACCTGGGAAATGAAAAGAGCCTGAATGAAGGGTTTGATTCAGCGATAAGAAAACTGGGCGGACATCTGGACATTCTTGTGAATGGGGCAGGTGTTCAGAGACGCCATCCTTCAGATGAGTTCCCATATGAGGATTGGGAATTTGTAATGAATATTAACCTGAATGCGGTTTTTCGTCTGTGTCAGCGGGCTGGACGGAAGTTTATGGAACAGAAAAGCGGCGGCAAGATCATAAATATTGCGTCCATGCTTTCTTTCTTTGGCGGATACACCGTTCCTGCCTATGCGGCATCGAAGGGCGGCGTAGTGCAGCTTACCAAGGCGCTGTGTAATGAGTGGGCCGAAAAAGGAATTCAGGTTAATGCTCTTGCACCGGGCTATATGGATACAGAAATGAATACCGCTTTAACCGATAGAACAAATCCAAGGTTTAAGGAGATTACGGATCGGATTCCGGCTCATGTGTGGGGAACACCGGAAGATATGAAGGGTCCCTGTGTATTTTTGGCATCTTCTGCTTCCGATTATCTGAATGGAGCTGTTATCCCAGTAGACGGGGGATACCTGGTAAAGTAACTTTTTCAAGATAAAAGGAGAAAAAACAAAATGGCGGATGTGACATCCATTTATTTACCACAGTTTACAATTGGAGAAACAGCATTTGATGCGTTCGAAAATGAAATGGGGAAGTATGGAAAGCGTGTAGCTGTGGTGCATGGAGAAAAAGCCTGGAAGGCGTCAAAGCAATATATTATACCGGCTTTAGAGAAGGCGAAGCTGACAATGACGGGCAGTATTCTTTATGGTCATGAAGCAACCTGCGAAAACGCAGAGAAAATCATAAAAGAGCCATGTGTCAGAGAAGCAGATATGCTTTTAGCTGTGGGGGGAGGAAAATGTCTGGATACAGTAAAGCTGGCAGCAGATTTACTGAATAAGACGGTATTTACAATTCCGACGATAGCATCCAACTGCGCACCTATTACAAAAATCAGCATTATGTATTATGAGAATGGTTCGTTTCGGGATATATCGCGGCTTACGCAGGTTCCAGCTCATTGCTTTATTGACCCAAGAGTTATTATGGAAGCACCTGTCCGGTATTTTCTCGCAGGGATCGGAGATGCAATGGCAAAGTTTGTAGAATCACAGTGGTCTGCAAAAGCAGGAGAACGTTTAAATTATGGAAGCGAGTTGGGAATCATATCAGGGGAGATGTGTTTTGGCCCGCTGCTTCGAGATGGAGAGAAGGCACTGAAAGCCATGGAAAAGAAACAGGTGACAGAAGAACTGGAAAATACAATTCTGAATGTCATTATTTCTCCAGGGATTGTTTCTGTATCGGTTCATCCATATTATAACGGTGGAGTGGCCCATGCATTATTTTATGGTTTGACAAATCGAAAACATATAGAAGAAAATCATTTGCATGGGGAGATTGTTTCTTACGGCACATTGGTAAATCTGATGCTGGATCAGGATTTTTCAAAATTAAACAGGGTGTATGAATTTCATAAGGCGGTTGGCCTTCCAGTCTGCCTGGCGGACCTGGAGCTTGAGAAGAAAGATACAATGGAAGATATTCTGAAAGTTACCATGTCGAATCAGGAATTGATACATACGCCGTATCCGGTAACAGCGGCTGATATCTATCAGGCGGTGCAAAAACTGGAACAGTTGGGACCAGACGATGTGAGCAGATCTGATGGTTGTCCGCTCTCCCTTTAATCCTTGCACATTGACTTCTTTTTTGTTATGATAAAGGTATCATCGGCAGATAAGGGGAGTTTCCCGCAGGGGATATGTTTCTGCTGGTGAGGGGATGTCCTTTATTGGTATTACATACAGACAAAGACTGCGAGGATGATTTATGGATGCATCTTCCAAAACGGAGAATTACAGACCGGCAAAACTGTATCAAAGGTGTTTTGATACTGCCGCGGTAAGCGGTTGTTTTGTGCGGTCTTTTTTCATGCCCTGTGCCTGGCTGCTGACGAAGCGGTAAGGCATGGGGATTTTTTATTTACGCAGGATAACGGGCGTGATATGCGAAGGGCGTTTTGGCTTGCTGCTGTAAATAGCCAGAAGGAAACTGGGTCTGGCAGACGGGCATGGGAGATTACAGGAAACCACAGCGCAGATAAGGAGAAAACGGTATGACGTTATTAGAACAATGCGAAATCTGGAATGATCGGGAAGAGTATCAGAGCATCATAGATGCTATAGAGGCGCTGCCAAAAGAGGAAAGGACGCCTGAGCTGGACAGTGAGCTGGCGCGTGCCTGTAATAATATTGCAGATGTGGGGGATCGGGCGCTTTTCGAGAAGGCGGCAGAGCTGTTAAAGCCTCATGAGGCGTACTTTGCGGGTGATCACAACTGGAATTTCCGTCTGGCATATGCATATTATTATCTGGATCAGGAGGGGCGTGCGCTTTATTATTTCAAAAAGGCGCTGGAGGCCAGACCTGGGGATGCGGATACGCAGGAGATGATCGATGACTGCAGGAGAAGGCTGACGCTGCCCCTTTTTGAGAAGAATTTTCGTCTGCGCACGCTGGAGGCGTGGGCTGTGTTTGAGGAGAGGGAGGAGCATCTGCGAGGGCTTATGGACCGGAGAAATCAGGAAGACGTGGAGGAAACGCTGATCGCGGAGTGTGGGGATATACTGGAAACGGCCCTTAAGGATGTAAATTTTGAACTGGGATATAATGGAGAGAAGTATGAGCTGATCCTTACGCCTGAGGGGGATAAGGCCCGGCTGTTTGAACTGGTCTATTTCCGGCGCCATGCGCCAGTTTCTCTGAGAGGACAATGGAATATCCGGGTGGGGCGGCAGACATCGGAAGGGTTTGAGCTGAAGGCTTTTGGGCACCAGATTTCAGCGAAGGATGTGGAAATCTGGATCGAGAGGCTGGATGAGAACCGAATTAAGCTTACTCTGTTCTGTGAAATGCTTTTAGATATGTTTCAGGAAAATGAGGACAGAGTATGGTGGATGCTGTCTGTGCTGACAGATCAGATATTGGGGGAAATTCCGGCCATGACAGTGATCGGTGAATTTGAAGCGGTGAATGAACGGCGGTCTGATCCGGGAGCGGCTTTGTCACGGCTGCCTGAGATGTTAAAGGCGATGGGAATATCTTTCTGCATGGAGGCTGATGAGTATCTGGAACACAGCTATTCAGGATATGAACTGGAACCGGACCGGGATTCACAGGAGAAGGTGCGTACAGATGTGTATATTGGCTCTACCCGCTGTGTTTCGCTGGTTCGGGGATTTCTGAGCGGTGAGAGTTCTGTGATGGATGCATACCATCAGGATGGTGTGGCGGCCGGGTTCTTCTTTTATCCTCTGGATATGTTTACAGGAGAAAACCGGGCTGAGGCAGTCATGGAATTTCGTGATAGACTGGAAGCTGCGGTCACAGCCCGGGCAGGAGAAGATGCGGTGACATTTTCAGGCGGGGCTACGGGCATATATTGCGGATATCTGGATTTTATCGCCTGGGATCTTCGGCTGGTTTTAGAGGCGGCCTCGGATTTCTTTGAGAAAAGCGGACTTTCATGGGCCAGTTTCCAGTCGTTCCGGCAGGATGTGGGTGCAGTGTGTCTCTTAGACCAGACAAAAGAGGAGGCGGAGGAAGAGCCGGAGGCTGCGGTGCATCAAGAGACGGGTTCCCTGCTGTCAAAAGAGGATATGGATACCCTGGCGTCTTTTGACGAGGGCAGTACAGGATACTTTTACCGGATGATTGGATACATAGATACATTTATTCAGAATGGGGAAAAGGAGGGAAGGTTTACAAGACGGCAGGCCCAGAGGGATCTGCAGATTGCTCTGTGGTATTCTTACGGCTGCAACAACATAGATGAATATGAATATTATTATAAGGCAGCGCAGTGGATGACATATTCAGAGGGGAATGCAAAAGGCTGCGGAATGTGGTATTACCGCTATTCTGTGGCGTTAATGTACTGCGGCCGTCTGGATGAGGCGAGACATTACGCAGAGGCCGGAATACAGGAGGAGCCGTCCTATCCGTGGATCTGGCTGCAGGCGGCAAAGCTGCGCAGCCATTTTGGAGACAGGGAGGGCGCTCTGGCGGCAGTAGAGCAGGGCCTTTTGCTGGAACCGGGGGATCACGAGTTTCTGACTCTGGGGGAAGAAATAAAGGCAGACGCAGGGCTGGAGCAGATGGAATATCACTGGATCGATCCGCGGTTTGACCAAATGCTTCAGGATGGTTTGGATGAAAATGAAGCCGCAAAGATGAGATCCATTTCCTGTATCTGCGTCCGCCCAGAGGGGGTTAAGTATTTTAAGGAACTGTTTCATCCAATCCCAGCAGATTTAAAAATAAACTGTCCGTACTGCAGCTTTCATTATCCGATCCGGGGACGTGAGGTGGAGCTGGTGTTTCGGATGAATGAGGCTGGACTGTCTAAGCTGCCGCCGCAGTGGCTGGAACAGCAGAAGGAAAGGCTGGATTGCGGACAGTGGCTTGTGCGGGAGATTGCAGAAGATCAGGAGGCGATGCTGGAGACAGCGCTGTTTGGTCTGGATCTTGGAATTGAACTGCTCTACAGACTTTCGGACAGTGAGAAGTATTTCAGAGTATCTTTGTCGGCGGATGGAATAGAGCAGGGGGAGCCGGTAAAGCTGGAGCTTTTGCAGAATGCCTCCTGGGAAGACAGCCTGATCCAACGGGAAAACGGTTCCATAGGCCCAGAGCTTTATACAGAGGATGAAATGAGTGCGGTGGAAGCCTATATAAAGGAGTATTTCGGGGACTTTTCCAGTGTGTTTCATGAGCTTGTATCGCCGGATATCCATGTAGATATCTGTACTATTCCGCCGGATGGGAACCGGGATTATTATACTCTGGTTACGATGGGAATGGGCGCTCACCGGATGAATATACCGGAGGAACTGGCGGGACAGGGGCTGGAGCGGGCGGAGCTGGTTATTTTCCTGCCTCCTTATTGGGAGCTGGATCAGGAGGCGATGCAGGATGAAAAATGGTACTGGCCGGTTCGGCTGTTAAAGTCTCTGGCCCGTCTGCCGGGAAACTGCGATACCTGGCTTGGATGGGGGCATACAGTGGATTACAGAGAACCATTTTCAGAAAACACGGAGTTGTGCGCTGCAATGCTGATTTCCTCAGAGGAGGCGCAGGAGGAATGCCTGCTGCCGAACAAAGATACGGTATGTTTTTATCAGGTAATCCCCATTTACAGGGATGAAATGCAGTATAAGCAGGAAAAAACTGCCCAGGAGCTGCTGGAAAAGATGGAAGGATCCAGCAGGATAATCGATCCGTACCGGCTGGATGTTCTCACAGAGGCAGAGCGCAGGGAACTGCAGGAGGAGGAAAGCGGAGAACTGCTGATGGATAACGGGAAATGGCATCTGGAATGTCTTCGTGAAAAGGGGCTTCCTGTACAGGAGCTTGCGGCCTTTAACCATATGGCGATTTACCTGCGGTGGTGTATTGAACACCATATGATGCGCGGAGAGTTTCTGCATATGGCTTCAGCGTGGGTGAAGGGGATCCTGACAGACCCTGAGCATACAGACCTGCGGGTTTTTATTCGGGATGAGCTGGAGGGTGTGCTGACCGGAGATATTTTTAACGAACAGGGAGAGGCGTTTGCAGAGTATTACTACAGTGACAGGAGTGCGCCCTATTTTCCATCGGATATTGATGACTATGCTTTTGGGTATTTTGGGGAGGAGCGATATTATGCAGAGGAATTTAAGGATGAGGCGTACCTTTTTATTCCCTCTGACGAGAAATATTATCAGGAAATGGCTAAGGTCATAAAGAAACGCTGGGACGGCTGGAGGCCCGCTCCCAGGGATCAGGAGCCTACGCCGGTGGCCAGGGCTTTGATGAGGTATTTAGATTGTGAATGCAGGTATTTTCCGCCTCTGGCAGATGACGATCCCATTACAGCGGACTATGGCTATGCCGCCCGCAGGGGCAGGAAAGATGGTTATGTTCCTGTGCTGATTCGGGCAGATGAACTGCTCCTTAAGTGTCTTATTATGAATTCTGACCCGGATAGCGGGGAAGCGGCCGATGGCAGCTTTGATCTGCAGAAGGTTAAGGAATATCGGGAAAGGATTCTTTCTCTGCCGGTAAAGGATGGAAAGAAACTGCTGCAGCTGCCGGATGAGATGAAGGAGACAGTCAGGGAATACGGCATAGACTGGGAAAGCATCATTATGGGAAACATGGAGGGAGGTGAAGAGAATAACAGCTTTCTGTCCTATTGGGAGAATGGCACCAACCGGACAGCACCTTTGATCCTGGCGATGATTCCGGTAAAGAATCCCTGGGAGATATTTGCTTATCTGCCCTTTGGGGGATGGAACGAGTGTCCTGGCACAGAGGAGCTGATGGCGGCTGCAAAATACTGGTATGAGCAGTATGGGGCTGTGCCTGCGGCTGTGACACATGATGAGCTGGAATTTGCCGTGCCTGCACCTGTGCCAAAGGAGCGTGCGGCAAAACTGGCCCAGGAGCAGTATTGTTTCTGTCCGGATGCAGCGGATGAAGGAACCATATGCAGTCTGGCGGATGGGCTGCGCAGGTCAGGTATGTGGTATTTCTGGTGGGATTAGAGCGGGCATACAGTATGGGAAAGATCTGAAAGAGGCTGAATATATGTCCGGCAGATGGAAAGAATAGGAACACAGACATAATTAAAAGAAAGGGAGACGGTTATGAACAAATATTCAGGAACACAGACGGAAAAAAACTTAAGAATGGCATTTTCAGGGGAGTCAGAGGCGAGAAACAAGTATACATTTTTTGCCTCAAAGGCTAAGAAGGAGGGCTACGAGCAGATCGCGGCTCTGTTTCAGAAAACAGCAGATAATGAGAAGGAACACGCTAAGCTGTGGTTTAAAGAATTAAACGGTATTGGCGATACGGCGGAAAATTTAAAGTCAGCCGCAGAGGGAGAGAACTACGAATGGACGGATATGTATGCGGGATTTGCAGAGACGGCAGAAGAAGAGGGGTTCCCTGAGCTGGCGGCAAGATTTCGGCTGGTGGCAGAGATTGAACGGCACCATGAGGAGAGATACAGGGCGCTGCTTAAGAATGTGGAAATGGCAGAGGTATTTGCAAAGAGCGAAGTAAAAGTCTGGGAGTGCCGTAACTGCGGCCATATTGCAGTGGGTATGAAGGCGCCGGAGATATGTCCGGCCTGCAGCCATCCTCAGAGTTATTTTGAGGTGCGGGCGGAGAATTATTAACAGAATGAACGAATAAATAAAGCAGCCCCAAATGGCAGCCATCATACAGAGGACAGAGATAGACAGGCAGGAAACGGATTGTGTTCTGCCTGTCTTTTTTTTGTTATACGGCCCGTGTTGGCGTGTACTGGCAATTCACCCGCGTATATGGTACAATGATACAAATTAGCAAAAACTAACTGGATGGAGGCGCAGGGAATGGATATTAAGCAGATGGAATTTTTTGTAGTAGCGTGTGAGAGGGGGAGTTTCTCCAAGGCAGCGGAATGTCTGTATACCTCTCAGCCGAATATCAGTAAAAATATCCGGGTTCTGGAGCATGAGCTCGGGAGGCCTCTTTTGATGAGGACGGGAAAGGGGGTGCAGCCTACACCCTATGGAAAGATGGTTTTGGAGCACGCGAAACAGATTTTGAAAAATACTGCGGCTATTTCTTCACTGGCGGTTCCGGAGGAAAAAAACAGCTTATGTCTGTCGGCATATCCCAGCAATATGATTGCAAGGCTCCTGGTGGATTTTTATGAGGAGTGGGGGAGAGAATTTCGCATTGAGTATCATGAAGGTACGGTTGAGGAAATTACGGATCATGTGCACCAGGGGATCTCAGAGATCGGCATCGTCTATGTGGCACAGAAACAGGTACCGGTGTTCCAGCATATTCTCTCCCATAAAAAGCTGGAGTTTGTGGCCCAGGATGTGAAGAAGATATGCGTGTATGTGGGGGAGCATAATCCGCTGTATGAGAAAGACAGTATTGATTTTTCAGATTTGCCGGGACTGAAGTTCATGAGAGGGGTAAGAGACTTTTTTTCCATGGAGCATCATTTGGAGACGGTGAGCATGGGGGTGATCGATACCAGGAATCTGAAGCACGCAGTCTATACCAACAGCGATCATTTAAACCTGGATATGCTGCTTCATACGGATGTATGCAGCCTGGGAATTGAGTTTATGTATGAGCCATACGCCCAGTATAACATTAAACCGCTGGCGATCCATGGATGTGAACCCTTTCTTCAGGTGGGATATGTAAGAAACCCGGAGCGGCCCCTATCACGGCAGGCGCTGTGGATCACAGAGCGTTTTAAAAAAATGTTTTAAGAAACGGCAGATGTATTTCGGCGCAGCCGGGATGACAGGAGCGATATAACAAAATGTTATAGGTTTCCATGAATATCTGGCCTCTGGTAAGATGCGACTAACTAAGGTATACTTAAAAATGTTAACCGAATGACCTGTTTTACTGGAGGAAAATATGAAAAAGAAGATGATTGCCGCCCTGCTGGGGAGTGCACTGATGCTTACGGCGCTGTCGGGCTGCGGACAGAACACAGACGGGGGAAACGCTGTACAGAAGAATGAAATAACGGCAGAGGCCGGGAATACGGGAAAAGATGAGCTGGTGTTTGTGAATTACCGTGATATCCGCGACCTAAACCCTCATTTATATGCAGGCGAAATGTATGCCCAGAGTATTCTTTATGATACCCTGGTAAGCTCTGCAGAGGATGGGTATAAGGGCTGTCTTGCTGAGGACTGGACGATTAGTGAGGACGGGCGTACATATACCTTTAATATCCGGGACGGTGTGTATTTTTCCGATGGGACACTCTGTGATGCCAATGCGGTGCTGGCGAATTTCAATGCAATCATTGAAAATAAGGAGCGCCATACCTGGCTGGAAATGATGAATCTGCTGGTGGGAGTCTCTGCGCCGGACAGCGATACCTTTGTGATCGAACTGAGCGAGCCATACTATCCCATGCTGACGGAACTTGGCTGTATCCGGCCGTTCGCCATGATTTCTCCCAATTGTATGAAAAACGGAAGTACAAAGGATGGGGTAGAGGGATATATCGGCACAGGCCCGTATGTTCTGACGGATTTTGTGACAGATGAGTATGCAGTGTTTGAGCGCAATGAAAATTATTGGGGAGAAAAGCCGAAGATCCGCAGGATTACAGTAAAGGTGATTCCGGATAATCAGACCCGCATTATGGCTCTGGAATCGGGAGAAATCGATCTGATCTTTGGAAAAAACATGATTGATGCGGATGCCATCAGCCAGTACCTGAACAGTGATAAGTTTACGGTGGGTCTGTCTGATCCCACTTCTACCAGACATATTGTCTTAAATACAACCCATGAGATCCTGGGGGATCTGGCGGTGCGTCAGGCGCTGCAGTACGCCACCAACCGTCAGGCCATTTCAGACGGAATCTTCTATGGTCTGGAGCAGCCGGCGGGGACCTTATATGCTTCTACGATCCCTTACTGCGATGTGGATCTGGAGCCTTATTCCTATGATAGTGAGAAGGCTGGACATATTCTGGATGAGGCAGGCTGGGTAATGGGAAGTGACGGCATACGGGCTAAGGATGGAAAGAAACTGGAGCTGGATCTTCTTTATAACAGCGACAGTGTGACAGAAAAGACGATTTCTGAGTATCTGCAGAGTGAATATCAGAAGCTGGGAATATCCATGAACATCCATGGAGAGGAAGAACAGTCTTACAGGGATAATATGAAGGCTGGAAACTTTGACATGGTATTTAATATCTGCTGGGGTATGCCCTATGATCCTCAGTCTTCGCTGGCAGCCATGCGGGCTCCGGTGTATGGTGATTTTGCGGCTCAGCAGGGACTGGAGGACAAGGATCAAATTGACAGGGCGATTACAGATATTCTGACCTCTACCGATGAGACACGGCGGCAGGAACTATATTCCTTTGTGCTTACCCGGCTCCATGAGGATGCGGTATATATTCCTCTGACCTATGAGTGCAACAAAGCCCTTTATACATCTGACCTTCACGGCGTACATTTCGGAACCGACCAGTATGACGTTCCCTTTGCGGATATGTATTATTGACGGGCCGAAAGGAGCAGTTCATGAAACGCTATGTTGTAAGGCGGCTTTTAATGGCCGTACCGCTTCTGTTGGCTATTTCCTTTGTGTGTTTTATGTTTATCAATCTGATCCCCTCCAATCCGGCCGAGGTAGCGCTGCGTATCCAGCAGATGCCCGTGATCACAGACGAAGCCGTTGCCCGGATGGAGGAGATGCTGGGATTAAATAAGCCGTTTATGGTTCGGTATTTTGACTGGCTTGCAGGCTGCTTTCGGGGGGATTTCGGCATCAGCTATGTAAATCCGGCCCGCACTGTGGCTGGGGAGCTGCTGCGCTGTCTCCCTGCCACATTGCAGCTGGCAGCAGCTTCTTTTGTGATCGTGTTAGTGTTAAGCATCCCCATTGGTTTTCTATGCGCTGTGTATAAAGACGGCTGGTTTGACCGGCTGATGCGCGGCGTGGTTTTTATCTCTACGGCTATGCCGGCCTACTGGGTAGGCCTGCTGCTGATGTGGGGGATCAGCGTTAAGCTTAAGTGGCTTCCCACAAATGGGAACGGCACCTGGCGTCATCTGATCCTCCCTTCCTTTACTGTAGCCCTCAGCTACATTTCCACTTATATCCGTCTAATCCGCAACAATATGCTGGAAAATATGAAACAGGATTATGTACTTTATGCAAATGTACGGGGTCTGCCTCAGAGGCAGATTCTGGTAAGGCATATCCTAAAAAACTCCATGCACACCTGTATTGTGGCAATGGGAATGAGTATTCCGCAGCTGATCTCAGGCACTATTGTAGTGGAAAATGTATTTTCATGGCCAGGTCTGGGTACTCTGTGTATCAGTTCTATTTTCAACCGGGATTATCCGGTGATCCAGACGTATGTACTGCTGATCGGAGTGCTTTTTGTGGTGTTTAACCTGCTGTTTGATATTTTACAGACAGTATCGGATCCCAGACTGAGAAGGGAGGATTAGACTTTGGGAAACCGTTTTCTACATAATAAAACTGCCGTGGCGACCGTGGGAATGGTAGCAGTCATTGCTCTTATGGGGATTTTTGCTCCATGGATCGCTCCCAATGATCCCTATGCTACGGATATTCTTAATAAATTTGCGGATTACAGCTGGAAATATCCTCTGGGAACGGATCAGCTGGGGCGGTGCGTGCTGTCCCGAATGATATACGGTATACGGCCTACTCTGGGACTTGCCATGGTGACAATGGCGGGAACGATTGGTCTGGGGGCTGTTCTGGGGATTTCGGCGGGATATTTTCGGGGGATTGTGGAAGAGGTAATCATGCGGCTGGTGGATGTGATGCTCTCGTTTCCGAGTCAGATTATGGTGTTTGCGGTGGTGGCCCTCCTGGGGATCAATGTCCAGAATGTAATTCTTGCAAATGTGTTTATCAAATGGGCCTGGTATGCAAGGATGATCCGCACGGGAGTAATGCAGTATAGAGACCGCAACTTTGTACAGTTTTCCCGCTGCGTGGGGATGCCGGAGCGGTTTATTCTGTTTCGGCATCTTCTGCCGTCCATTACCTCGGATCTGGCGGTGCTGGCTTCCCTGGATGTGGGCTGGGCCATTATCAATATTTCCACCCTTTCTTTTCTGGGGCTGGGGGTTCAGGCTCCTGTACCGGAGTGGGGGGCCATGCTCAACGAGGCAAAGGAGGTGCTGACCAGCAATCCGGTTCAGATGCTGGCTCCCGGAGCGGCTATTGTGATTCTGGTATGCTGCTTTAATCTGATGGGGGATGCTTTAAGAGATGTGCTGGATCCAAAGGAGGCAGAACAATGAAACCAGTATTTGAATTAGAAGGACTGCGGGTGTCCCTGAGACAGCGACATAAAAAAACAGAACTGGTCAGGGGTGTTTCTCTGGCAGTGGAGCCGGGAGAGTGCCTGGGAATCCTGGGAGAATCAGGAAGCGGAAAATCCATGTCTATTAAGGCGTCGATGGGACTGCTGGATAAGGGATTCTGCGTATCCGGCAGCGCCCGGTTTGAGGGACAGGAGCTGCTGGGGCGCAGCCCGGAGGAACTTCGGCGGCTTCGTGGGAAAAAGGTGGGAATTGTACTGCAGAATCCCATGACCTGCTTTGACCCGCTATATCGGGTGGGATATCAGATTGCGGAGACGTTTGCAGCACATAATGACTGGAACGCTGGGGAGATCCGACGGCGTTCGCTAAAAATGCTGGAAAAAATGTGTATCCGAAGTCCTGAGGAAACGCTGGAAAAGTATCCGCACCAGCTTTCCGGAGGTATGCTGCAGCGAATTATGATTGGCATTGCTGTGTCCATGACACCAAAACTGCTGATTGCGGATGAGCCTACCACAGCCATTGATGCCATCACTCAGTTTGAAATCCTGAATGAATTTTTGCGGGTCAAAAAGGAGCACCAGATGGCGATGATATTTATTTCTCATGACTTAAATGCCATCTCACGGGTTGCTGATCGGATTGTGGTGCTTAATCAGGGCCAGGTTGCCGATCAGGGTGATTTTTACCATATCCTTCATCATGCGTCGGATCCCTATACGCGCCTTCTGGTGGAAAAGCGGGCCGCCGTGATGGAGCGGTATCAAGGAATATTAGAGGAAAAGGAGGCGTCTTATGCTTGAAATGAGGGACGTCTGCGTCAGCTTTAAGAGTGAGCGTCAGGAGAAGATTTTTGGACACACCAGACAGCAGGTTCTGTTTGATATTTCTTTTCAGGTAAAAAAGGGAATCTGCCTGGGTGTGCTGGGAGAATCAGGAAGCGGTAAGTCTACCATGGGCCGTGTCCTCTGCGGCCTGTTAAAGCCGGATCGGGGAGAAACGATTCTGGATGGTGTTTCGGTTTACGGTTCCCGGACGGGGCGGAAAAATCTGCAAAATAAGCTCAGTGTGGTTTTTCAGGATTATACAACTTCTGCAAATCCAAGATTTAGGATTCGGGATATCATTGGAGAAGGGCTGACTGTTAGGGAGCGCCGTGAGGAGGTGCGGCTTAACCGGGAAGCGGAGACAGCGCAGCTTCTTAAGCTGGTAGGCCTTCCGACCGAATTTGAGGGACGGTTTCCTCATGAACTTTCCGGGGGCCAGCTGCAGCGGGTGTGCATTGCCCGTGCGGTGGCCTGCAGACCGGAAGTGATTCTGTTTGATGAGGCGATTTCCTCTCTGGACGCCCATACCCAGGTACAGGTGATGGATCTTCTGAGGGAACTGAAGGAGAAGATGGGGCTAACGTACATTTTCATTACCCATGATCTGACATCGGTCACGTATCTCTGCGACGAGGTGCTGTTTTTGTATAAGGGCCGGATCACAGAGCACCTTCCAACCGGACAGATCGGCCGGACAAAGGATCCATATGCCAGAAGTCTGCTGGAATCCATTATTGTATTTGACACAAAGGAGCAGGAAATATGATATTTTATGGAAATACTATTGCTCCAGGGGAAAAGAGAATCGTGCAGCTTCCGGTTACAGAAGGGCTTTCTCTGGAGGCGATCTGCATTTGCGGCGCATTTCCCGGAAGGACTTTAGCGGTTACGGCAGGAGTTCACGGCTGCGAATATGTGGGGATTCAGGCGCTGCTTGAACTGGCTAAGGAACTGGATCCCGGCCGTATGTGCGGAAATGCTGTTTTGCTTCCCCTGGTAAATCCTGAGGGATTTTATGATGGGGTGAAGCAGGTAGTGCCGGAGGACGGAATCAATTTGAACAGGGCCTTTCCAGGAGATCCTGGGGGAAGTATTTCTTTGCAGATGGCGTATATCCTGGAGCAGGCGCTTTATCCGGCGGCAGACTTGCTGGCGGATCTTCACGGAGGAGACTGGAACGAGGATCTTTGCCCGCTGGTGTTCTTTCCCGCGGGAAACTGCGGGGAAGTATATCAGGCATCGTTAGAGGCTGCAAAGCAGCTGAAGGTGTCTTACCGGGTGCGATCTCATGCCAGAAATGGTCTGTACAGCTGGGCGGTGCAGAGAGGTATTCCTGCTCTTCTGGCCGAGCGGGGGTGCGGGGGAAGATGGTCGGAGAAAGAAAAGGAGGACTGTATGGAGGATGTGCGCAGGCTGCTGCGGCATCTTTCTATTCTTCCGGGGGAGAATGAGCCGGCAGTACAGACCGAAATCTGTAGGGCTGTCTATGCAGAAGCAAAAGAGGACGGGCTCTGGTATCCCTGCATAAAAGCCGCAGAGACTGTAAAAAAAGGCCAGCTTCTGGGAGAACTAAGATCCATGTCCGGCCAGACACTTCAGGAGGTGCGGGCGGAATTTGCGGGAGTTGTACTCTATTATACAACTGCTTTGGGCGTCAGGAGGGGAGATCCGCTGGCGGCCTATGGGGAGAGCTGCGTGATGGGAGAAAATGTGGTGCAGTTAGAGATAATTTGAAGTTAAAAGTGCATAGAAAAAATGGATTATATCTGTTAAAGTACATCAAAATCCGGAGTTCCGCTTTGAAAACAGAGCGGGATCCGGATTTTTGCGTAAAAGGGACCGAATGTTATTCAATCGTTATTAACAGATGATAAATTTAGGATCACAAGTTCATATGATTTTGTTGCAAAAAGCAATACAATATATACGATAAAATGAAAATAATATGATTTAAAATATAAAAAATGCAGCAATACATAACAACAAGTTATAAAGAAAATGATATATATATTATTAAATATAAGAATTGTATAAAAATAATTGAAAACAACAAAATAATTGTTAAAAACCTGGGGTTTAATAACATTATATTATTAAAAAGTAATTAAAAATAACATTTCACTTGAAGTTTTGTTTCATATATAATTTAATTTGTAAAACTTACAGGGGCTCTTAGTGAAAATGATATGGTGGAGGTTGAGGTTATGAGCGTTACAATGTATGCTGTGTTAGGATTTAGCATGATGTTGATTTTGACGGTGGTTCTGGTATCTGGTAAAATTACGCCATCCATTCCGATGATTGCGATTCCCATGATTTTTGCAGTAATTATGAGGCCGAATTTTAAGGATTTATCATTATGGGTAACGGATGGATTGAAGGGGCAGGTAAGCAATGCCGCAATGTTTACATTTGCAATCATTTTCTTTGGTGTTATGATGGATGCGGGGGTTTTTGACCGAATTGTGGGGAAAATGATGTTGGGAGCAAAATCTGTAACAGCAGTCTGCATTTTGACCGTTTTGGCAACAATGATTGGACATTCGGATGGATCTGGTGCTACTACATATTTAATTGTAATTCCCCCTTTTTTGATGATTTATAAAAAATTAAATATGAGGCCCCTGATTCTTATGTGCCTTGTCTCTATTACTGCAGGTGTAATGAATTGCCTGCCGTGGGGAGGGCCTTGTGGCCGTCTTGCGGCTGGTTTCGGAATTTCAGCAACAGATATTTTAATAGCAGAGCTTCCTGGAATGATTATTGGGTTGATTTGCTGTTTCCTGATTGCGCTGTATTATGCGTGGAAGGAAAAAAAGAGGGGAGCGGGACTGAAGGAAGGTGTGCAACCATCACAGCTTTTTAGTGAGGCAGATAAATCGGAAGCTGAGAAGGCGCTTTTACGGCCCAATCTGTTTGGATTCAATGTTATTCTAATTGTGGCGGTAATTATTATAATGTTTGCGTCTGGGCTGCCCACCTTTTTGTGTTTTATGGCAGCGGCAGCACTGGGGCTGGTTGTGAATTATCCAGATGCGAAACTACAGAATGAACGTTTAAAATCCTATGCGCCTACAGTCCTTACTATGGTAAGTGTACTGTTTGCCTCCGGTGTATTTACAGGAGTATTAAATAATAGCCCAATGAAAGATTCCATGGTAGAAGTGGTTTCAGGGATCTTATCTGGCAGCACGACCGCTCATGTAAATACGGTTATGGGATTCTTATGGGGGCCTCTGAGTGCGTTGGGTCTAAATCACGAAGCCTGTGCTTATACGATTGTTCCAATGCTTCAGTCTATTGCAGCTGAGCATATTACTCCACTGCAGGCAGCGGCAAGCTATTTGATGACATTTGTTCCTCAGGTATTTGTAAATCCTGGAACAGCAGCTATGTATATTGGACTTGGGCTTGCTGGAATTGAGTTTAAAGACCATTGGAAGTTTACCTTTAAGTGGGCAATGCTGATTTGCACCGTTTGTTTTGCAGGCTCTTTGCTGGTAGGTGCCATTCCATTTTAAGTAGGCATACCTTTTTTCTTTCCAGATGCAGTTATTTTCTTTATAATATAAATAGTAATGATTCAGGGCACCTGTTTTAACATTGGAGGGTAACTGCGATGGCTGAGTTAAAAGAACAGAAATATATGCTTGAAATAGCAAAGGTACAGGGGATTGGAAAAGCTGCGGAGAATTTATTTATTTCCCAACCGGCGTTAAGCAAGTTTCTTGCAAGAACAGAAGAGATGTATGGAATACAACTGTTTGAGCGTGTGGGTAAAAAGATGATTCCAACTTATGCGGGAGAACAATATTTGAAATACGCGAAGCAGATGATAGAGATAGATCGTAATTTCAATGAACAGATTAAGGACATAAAGCAAATGAAAAGTGGCGTTCTTGCCATAGGATCTACGCTGGGGCGTGGGAAAGACATTTTTCCAAGTCTGCTGCCGCTGTTTTACAAGAAATATCCGGGGTTTGAGCTTCGTGTTTATCAGGAAAATGCGGTAAGATTGGAAGAACTGCTCAGAAATGGAGAGATTCAGCTCGCCATGCTTACAATTGAGGACGGAGAACAGAATAAATGGGATTTTCATGCGGAAGAACTGGATTCAGAAGAGATTTGTTTGATTGCGCCTAAGAACTGGAATTTAAAAGGTGTTATGAAATATGGTTTTCGACATCCATGGATTGACGTTCGTCAGCTGGAGGGGGAGCTGTTTTTGATGCTGAATAAGGGATCAAGGCTAAGAAGCGTAGCAGATAAAATGATGAAGAGTTATAATATGTCTCCTAAAAGTATGGAGTTTTCATCTATAGATACGATATGGAAACTGGTTTCGCAAAATTTTGGAGTTGCTTTTGCATCAGATTTTAATGCACCTCCAGTAGATGATGTGGAGATATTTTCCGTTGGATCAAAACCGATTACTTGGAAATTTGTTATTCTGACAAGAATCGGGGGATATATCTCTGCACCGGTACAATATATGATTGACATCACAAAAAATATTTATGGAAATGTAACGTTTCAGAATAGGGTATCTTCTTGAATGCCTTTCGTCATTCAAGAAGCATCGCTGTTTTCCCACTGTTTTGTACAGTTACATGGAAATTTATAAAATATTGAAAGACAGGATGGGGTGACAGGAAATGATTCCGTTATTAGAGGAACGGATTTCAACAGCGGCAGGATATGTTATTTCTCAAGATATGATAATAGGAGATAACAGAGGCGGACAAATACAGGATGTAGAGAGAAAGAAGGCGCAGAAAAATACCAAGATAAAGTATTTAACAGTAAAGGGTGTGATTTATCCAAAGGATCCGTCAGCTCCCAATATTGAGTGGAAGTTTCTTCTTCCTTATTTATGGAATAAAAGAAGTGTTCAGATTGGAGGCGGGGCTAATAACGGGATAATTCCTGAGTTAGAAGGACCGATGCTTATGTCTGAATATTCACCGGTCGATCATGGTTATGTGGTATTTGGCGATGATTCAGGACATCAATCGGAAGATACTATGTCAGCTGAATTTGCGGAGAATGAAGAGGCGCTCCAAAATTATATTAGAGACCATCTGATTAAAACAAACAGCATTATGCACTTTCTGGTAAAGTTTTTCTATGGTACAGATACAGAATATACATACTTTGCGGGCGGCTCAGCAGGCGGCAGAGAAGCTTTGGAATGCGCGACAACATATGGTAAATATTATGATGGCATATTTTGTGCAGACCCAGTTTCGGACTTCGTGCTGCTGCGAGTGTGGGGGGCACTTTTATCAAAAGCGGTATATGACAGCTATGACCCGAATACATACCCGTTTTCAGATGGTTTTATTGATCAGGAAACAATCGAAAAAATTCAGGCGGACGCGATTGAACTTTATGATGGATTGGACGGGATTAGGGATGGAATTATTTCAAATATTTATGCTGCCAGAATGAATTGCTCAGAGTTTTTAATGCAAATTAAAAAGAAATATAAGCTGACTGAGGCACAGATTCATACACTGAACGTCTATGAAGATGGTTTTGAACTGAACTATTGCCTGCCCGAAGGGAAAAGACGCTATTATGGATACAGTGCGCTGGAAGGAGGACTTATGGATCTGGGACCGGATCCCGTTCCCAGAGAACCCCTTGATACCAAATATAATGTACATCACGGCGACCGTTCAGACGGTGTTTTTAAATATTTTATTGCAAAAGACAGGAATTGGAAGCTGATTGATCATGATTACTTAAACCCGGATAGGGAACTTTTGCAGCTGCTGAAAGCGGCGTCAGAGGCATATGATATTAAAACAGACTTTGATGATTTTATTTGTCATGGAGGAAAACTGATTTTATTTACCAGCTGGAATGATATGTCGATTAGTCCATGGCAAATTGTAGATTTTTACCAACGTACCGTTAAGAAATATGGGCAGAGTGGTACAGATTCATTCCTTAAATTTTTCTCTATGCCCGCTGCGGTACACTGCGGCGGAATTACCATGGATTATTTGGAATGGCTGGATGTATGGTGCAGTGAGAAATGCTTTCCAGCAGATCCTTTGTATGGAACGATTGAAAAGACCGGGGGACAGATGCCAATGGCCTCCTTCCCCGGCTGGGTCAGGTATAAGGGGGGAGATCCCATGAAAGGGCAAAGTTATGAGGTATCATTTGAACTTCCAGACCGTTTTTTTGAGTATTTAGATGAAAAAAGAGCAACTAGGGGATGACTGGCTGAACGAGATAGCCAGGTATGTATACCAGTTGCGTTTTGCGCCTCCCCCCTTTCCATATGCTCTGTCATATGATAAGATAGTAAAGCGCCTGAAAGGTCCCGTCAGGCGCACTAGAAAATGACAGGATGATGGAAATGAATTATATTGTACTTGACCTGGAATGGAATCAGAGCCCCGATGGGAAGGAGGGCCAGACCCGGCATCTGCCCTTTGAGATCATTGAAATCGGTGCAGTGAAGCTGGATCAGAACCGGAAACGGGCGGGGAAATTTCACCGGCTGGTAAAGCCTCAGGTCTATGACGAACTGCATTTCAAGATACAGGAAGTGACTGGTCTGGACATAGAGCAGCTTCGCCGGGAGGGGGAATCCTTTCCCAAGGTGATCCGGGAGTTTCTGGAATGGTGCGGGCCTGAGGAATACAGGTTCTGCACCTGGGGTCCCATGGATCTGACGGAGCTGGAGCGAAATATTGCGTATTATGTTCTGCCGCAGCCGTTTCTGCGCCCGCTTCTGTATTATGATGTTCAGAAACTGTATTCTCTGGAATATGGGGACGGCAGCAGCCGTATGGCGTTGGATCTGGCGGCGGCAGAAAAAGGGCTGGCGCAGGAGGGCGCGTTTCACAGGGCGTTTAATGATGCCTGCTACACCGCAGATATCTTTGAGAAAATTGATCTGGAACGGTTTGGAGTTTATGTATCGGTGGATTATTATCTCCTGCCGGGGAAAGGGGAGGCTTATCGGCTTTATTTCCCCGAATATTCCAAATATGTGTCAGAAGAGTTTGAAACAAGGGAAGAGCTGCTTAAAAATAAGGAAATGAGCGATCTTGTGTGTTTAAAATGCAGACGTATGCTGCGTAAGAAGATCCGATGGTTTTCCTGCGGGCAGCGGTTTTATTTTGCCGTCGGCATTTGCCCGGAGCATGGATATATGCGAGGAAAGATCCGGGTAAAGAAGTCGGAGCGGGAGCTTTACTATGGGGTAAAGACCATCAGGGAAGCCGGGGAAGAGGAGCTGGAGCAGCTGATCCAGAAAAGGGAAGATAATAAGAAGAAAAGAAAAAACCTGCCTAAAAAGTCATAGGCAGGCTTTTTTGCATCGGAAAAAGATCTGGTGCGGCCATGATGCCCTCCCGTTCCGGGATCATTCCTCACGCATCCGGTAGCCGACGCCGATTTCAGTAAATATGTACTGGGGTTCTGCGGGATTTTCCTCCAGCTTCCGGCGGATGTGTGCCATATTGACGCGGAGGATCTGATTGTTGCTGTCCGCATAGGGGCCCCAGATTTTAGTGATAATGGATTCATAGGTCATGACCCGTCCGGCGTTCTGTGCCAGCAGGCAGACCAGCTTATATTCGATCTGGGTCAGATGGACTTCACGGCCTTTTACCTTTACCAGACGGCGTTCAAAGTCAATGGATAGTTCTCCCACTTCATAACGGGAGGCAGAATGGGTCTGGCCTCGTTGAGCATGGCGCAGGGCAGTGCGGATGCGGGCTAAGAGCTCTCCGGTGCCGAAGGGTTTGGTCAGATAATCGTCAGCGCCCATATCCAGGGCCTCTACCTTGCTGGTTTCCATGGTGCGGGCGGAAATAACGATAATAGGAGTTGTGCTCCAGGAACGTACACTTTCGATGAGCTTAAGACCGTCCATATCCGGCAGGCCCAGATCCAAAAGGATCAGATCCGGGTGGTCGGAGGTAATGTGCTGCAGGCCTTCCCGTCCGGTGGCGGCTGTAATGACCCGGTAACCTTCGGGCTCTAAGACACGGCTGATAAAGCTGCATATGTTTCTTTCATCTTCAATAATAATGATATTTGCTTTTGTTGACATAATCAGTATTCCCTCCAGTCTGGTAAGGTAAAGGTAAACATTGCTCCGCTTGCGTGGTTGGCGGCTTCTATGGAACCGCCGTGAGCATTTATAATGGTTTTGCAGATAGAAAGACCGATTCCCATTCCCTTGCGTCCGTCTCCGCTCTGATTGGTGCATACGCCGCCGCCGTCAAAGAGGGTGGGAAAGCGGCTGGAATCGATGCCTTTTCCATAGTCTTTGATGGTAATGAAAAGTACGCCGTTTTCTGTCCGGGCAATGAGATCGATCGGTTCATGGCTTTCGGAGTGGAAAAGGGCATTTTCCAGCAGGTTGTTGATCACCTGCTCAATGAGCTTTGCATCCATGGGAACCATGATGAAGGCGCCGGGGATGGTGACGCGGACCAAAGCGTCAGGGAACCGCTTGCGGAAACGCTGTACAGCCTCGGAAATGACTTCCTCTAAGGGTTCTTCGCTTTTTACAACAGCCAGGGAACCGCTGGAGTCCTGAATCCGGGTGACGGACAGAAGATTTTCCACCATATTTAAAAGCCATTGGGCGTCCTCTTCAATGTTTGCTACCAGCTGGCGTTTTTCCGTGGCTGACATCGAGTCCTCGCGTTCCAGGTAGGTGGCGCTGGAGCCTATGATGGTGGTCAGGGGAGTGCGCAGGTCATGGGATACGGCCCGCAGCAGATTCGCCCGCATGGTTTCCTTTTCCGCGTTCATAAGCTTTCGGTCCTGTTCCCGGATGAGGGCGGTCTGACGGGAGATCATGATGCAGATGCTGCTGGTAAAGCAGGAGATAAAGGTCATCCCAAGAAACGTGAGAGGATAGCCGCTGAGTGTAAAATTCAGCTTCATATACGGCACACTGAAGGCAAAATTAACCCAAAAGACGCTGTAGAGTGAGGCAATGATGCCCGCGCCGTAGCAGCTGGTGGCCCTGGCGTTGAGGATGATAGCCAAAATGTATACAAGGGATACATTGATCAGGTTATCGGTGAAATGAAACATAAGGGTGGAAACGAGGGTAGCTGCCGCCATGTAGACAATGGTAGTAGGCAGGGCGCGGATGGTTTCCAGGATTGCTTTTTTTATATGAAAGGGTTCCCGTGGAAGAGGGAGGTGGAGGGCAGTCATGTTTTTCTCCTTTTGATGGCAGGGGCAGCCGGGGATGAACCCCGGCTGTTTTATTTACGGCGGGTACGCTTTGGCAGGCGGGTCTTTCTGCGGCGGTAGGATGGCATGGAGCTGCGCTTTTGTGAAAGCATCTGGTCAAAATCGGAGGAAGAAAAGCCCATATCCTCCAACCGCTCCAATCGCCGCTGACGGCGGCGCAGAAGATCATCCTGTTCTTTTTTACGGCCATGGAGGATCAGGAAAAGGATGATGGCAAGGATCAGGACGGCTCCGCCTGCCAGACACACTCCCAGCCACAGGGGCAGTCCGAAAAAACGGTCGGGAAAACCGTCTGGCTGGTTCTGGCTGCGGGTATTCCTGCTGCCTGGGGCGTCAGAACTTTGAGGGCTGTCTGCTGCGTTGCTGTCCGGGGGCTCTGCGTTATGCGGGCTGTCTTTTGCAGCAGTTCCGCTTTGGTTTTCGGCGGCGGATCGCGCCTGTCTGTTTGCGGCTGTGGGGGCTGCTGTACACAGATACACTTTTCCGACCTCATGGCCATCATAAGAATAGGAGATACGGGCGATGGCATTTTCCGGCGCGTTCTGATCCAGCTCATAGGAGAGACTGGGAGTCAGGTCGGAAAAGACCGCATCCTTGGGCAGGATCACTCGGCTGTTAGGATCCAGAGACAGGGAAATGCTGTCCTTTGCCGTCATCCCGGCGATGGTCATATCGTTTTTCAGAGACGGATAAGCGGTCTCGTGATCTGCTGCCTTTAAGGACTGAAAATTGGAAAAACCAAAATCAAGCATCGCTTTCGTATCCCGGTAGTGGGTCTGATGGCCGTTTAACACCACAGCGATCAGGGTAATTCCATCACGTTTGGCACAGGTTACCAGGGTATTGCCTGCCAGGGAAGTATATCCCGTCTTTCCCGCAAATGCTCCTGGATAGGTAACTGCCGTATTTTTCTTTATCATATTGTGATGGTTGGCAACATATCCTCCCTCAGGATTTTTCTTTGTAGGAGCCAGCTGATAGCTTCGGGTACCGCTGATCTCCACAAACGTGGGATTTTTAATAGCTGCCTGGGCGATCAGGGCCATGTCGTGGGCGGTGGTGTAGTGATTTTCGTCATTTAAGCCGCTGGGATTAGCAAAGTGGCTGCCCGTGCAGCCAAGGCTTGCGGCTTTTTCGTTCATCAGCTCAGCAAAAGCCTCTCTGGAGCCGCTTACATGGCAGGCCAGGGCATTGGCGCTTTCATTGGCAGAGGCCAGAAGCAGGGCGTACAGGCAGTCACGCACCGTCAGAACGTCCCCTTCATCAATCCCTGCCGTACTGCTTCCCGCCTCCACGTTATAAACGTCGTCATGGGAAAAGGTGACCATTTCATCCAGATCACATTTTTCCAGTACGATCAGGGCTGTAAGGATCTTGGTGATACTGGCAGGATAGTAGGCCTGGTTCTCATTCTTTCCATATAGAATAGTACCGGTGTCAGCATCCATCAGGATACCGCCATCCGCTTCAATGGAAACATTGGAGGGCCAGGGAGAAGCTGCCAGGACGGTCCGGGGCGTAAGGCCCAGGATGAGGCACAGGCAGAGGATCAGGGGAAAAAGTCGTTTCATAGTCATACTCCTATGGGCGGCGCTTGTTTTTAATAGTCAGGGTCAGGCAGACGGCAAACAGGATCAGGGACAGGCTGCCAAAGGTAAAGGCGATCCGGCCGGCTGTATCCATGAAAAAACCCTCAGGTACAATATTTATAAGCATATCGGTGGCAGGATCCAGAATCCACAGGTCATTGTTAAAGAAAATGTGGTGGAACATGATAAAGTATTTTGTAAAGTCCGTGGAAATGACCGCGGTAAGGGCTGCGATTACACCGAAAAACAATCCGGTACCAAGACAGAGGGAAGGGGGGAGAACCCGCTTAAAATCTGCTTTTGAAACAGCCATAAATAAAAGAACTGCCGCACACAGCAGCAAACATATCCGGCGGATGGAAATAGCGGCCAGAAACAGTCCCCTTACATCCTCCATGTGGGCGATTTCCCGTGCATTAAAAAATTCACGCTCCTGTCCGCCTATGACGGTCATGACGTGGAGATCTGCTCTGTCTCCCCGCAGGTAGGCCATCATCTGATCCGTCACATCCAGAAGGTCTTCCATAGTCATAGGCGGCAGGTCGTCCAGCACCTGATATTTTGTGTATTCCTTTTCAAAATATCCCGGCGTCCAGTAGACGACCGCTTCCACAGAGGTTACAAATAACAGGATCATCAGACAGAACGCCATAAAGACGCCTGCCAGCCGATGAATATATTTCACAGAAAATTCCTCCTTATAAAAAAGAAAAGTCCGACTCAGCAGCTTCTTGAGTACCTGCAAAGTCCGACCTTTGAGCGCGCCTCTATGAATCATAACCGGCTGCATAAATCATTAAAAAGACGCATAAATCAATTATTTTATATCATTAAATGGGGGAGTTGTCAATGTGAAAATGGATTTTAGGAAACCTGCTTTTTGCCGATTCTCCCAAGCATTTTCCACGCCGCTACGGCCGCTGCTGCTTCTGCCGCCGGAAAGGCGATCCATATGCCGGTAGGGCCCAAAAAGCGCGACAGGATCCATCCCAGAGGCACGATGATAATAAGCTGGCGCAGAAGCGAGATGATCAGGGATTCCTTTCCCCGGCCAATGGCCTCAAATACGCCGGGAACAACGATGCCTGCGGTGGAGATCAGGAAACTCAGTCCGATAATGCGCAGCGCCGGTATGCCGTACAGCAGCAGCTGGCTGTCGGCGTCAAAAAGCCTGAGGATGGGGCCGGGAAAGAAGACGGCTCCAATAGTTCCCGCCAGAGTGATGACGGCGGTGATCCCCAGGCTGCAGCGGATGGTCTGGCGCACACGCCCGTGTTCGCCGGCGCCGTAATTATAGCTGATGATGGGACGCATTCCCTGGATCAGGCCGTTGGAGGGCAGGTTTACAAAGCTCTGGAGCTTAAAATAAAGGCCGAATACAGCTACATATACGCTTCCGAAGGCAGCCAGGATGCCGTTTAGGATCCCGGTCAGAAGGGACGGCATAGCCAGCATCAGGCTGGAGGGAACAGCAATACTGTAGATGGAACGGATGAGTTCCCGGTCCGGCCGCATGAGATGAGGCCGGATGGATACGCCGATGGGCATTTTCAGGTACACAGCCACATAAAGGATAAGGGCTCCGATCTGTCCGATTACCGTAGCCACAGCTGCGCCTGCAACGCCCATGGCAGGCGCGCCGAACCAGCCGAAGATAAGAATGGGATCCAGAATGATATTGATAATGCATCCGCTTGCCATCAGGTACATGGTGGTTTTCATTTTTCCGACGCCCTGAAAGAGCTTTTCCATATACATCTGCAGGATCTGCCCGAAGGAAACGCAGAGGACGATAAAGGTGTAGCTGCAGGCCCAGTCCAGAATCTGCGGATCATTTGTAAACATCTGGAGAAACGGGCGCGTGATGAAAATACCTGCTGCTATGAATACAAGGCAGTGGATCAGCGCCAGCAAAAGGCCCGCTGAGGCCAGATGGTCTGCGTGTTCCCGCTTTCCGGCTCCCAGGCTCATGGAGATCAGGGAACTGGCGCCTACGCCCAGTCCCACTCCCAGGGCCATGATGATGTTCTGTAAGGGAAATGCAAGAGAGACTGCGGTAATGGCATCCGTACCGAGTTTGGCTACCCAGATGCTGTCCACGATATTGTAAAGAGAATTGATCAGCATGGACAGCATAACAGGCACTGCCATGGAGAGCAGCAGGGGAAATACCGGCTTTTCTTTTAAAAAGAGTTGATTTTCTTCCATTGGAACGCTCCTTTTTGTGTTTGTGAGAATAAAAAAGCCTCCCCGCCTGTTTTGATGCGGGAAGGCTTGCATATCTGTCATATAAAGAAAAGTCCGACCCCGCAGCTTCCAATATCTGCAAAATCAGACCTCTCAGTGCGCCTCCAGGGATTCGAACCCTGGACAAATAGATTAAGAGTCTACTGCTCTACCAGCTGAGCTAGAGGCGCATATCTATGTGCTGTTGTGTGACACGATAGACATTATATGGTATGGCAGCTTATTTGTCAATAGTTTTTTGAAAAATATTTACATCCATCTGATTATAGGGAATCTCAATGCCGGCGTCATCAAATTCCAGCTTGGTTTTTTCAATAATGCGCCAGCGGGCTGCCCAGTAATCCTCCGTAGCAGCCCAGCCGCGGGAGCCCAGGATCACAGAACTGTCGGCCAGCTGGTCGACGTATACCGTGATGGGCTCATCCTGCAGGATCTGGGGATCCTCCCGGTAAATACGCTCTAGGATAGCCTTGGCTTTTTTCAGATCGGAGGAATAGCTGATACCAATGGTCAGGTCAATACGCCGCTTTTCCTGTGCCGTGACATTGGTGATCACAGCATTTGACAGGGTACCATTGGGAATGGTGATCCGTCGGTTGTCAACCGTCAGAAGAGTGGTGTATACAAGACCGATATTTAAGACCTTTCCCTCCACGCCCTCAGACACAATATAATCATGGATGCCAAAGGGCCGCATCACCAGGATGAGGATGCCTCCGGCAAAATTTCCCAGGCTTTCCTGAAGAGACAGGCCAATAGCCAGGGTGGCGGAGCCTAAAAGGGCGATAATAGAGGTGGATGGGATCCCGATTTTTTCCAGGGCCATAAAGATAACGATGGCATAGGCAATGGCATTTGCAAGAGAAATAAGAAACTTGCTCAGGCCAAGATCCATTCCCATGCGGTCAAAGGTACGTTTTAAAAAACGCCGAAGGTAAAAGGCGATCCTGTTTCCGATAATGATAATAATGGCGGCGTAGAGGAGCCGGTAGCTGAAGGATAAAAGGCCCGGTGTCCAGGAACGGATTGTTTCTAAAATAGCGTTTGGTTTCAGCTGCTGAAGGTCCTGGTGAACCTCCTGGACAACCGCCTGAGTCTCTTCAAGGGTTGGGATGGATGGGGTCTGCAGGGAAAAATATATCATAGAGTTCTCCAATATCATTGATGGTTTACATGGTTGTTGGAAGGGGAGCTTAAGGAGCATGGCAGATCGGAAAGCGCACCTTCGGCCAGATCCTTAAGGGTTACGCTCTGCAGATAATCCCGGATCAGATGATCCAGCTGTTCCCACATGGGAAGAGTGCAGCAGAACTGCCTGCGTCCGCAGGTGTTTTCAGGAGCCTTCAGGCAGGAAATGGGGGCGATCCGTCCTTCGATTGTTTCTATGATCTGGCAGGCTGTATATTCGGCGGAAGGACGGGACAGACGGTAGCCGCCGCCTTTGCCGCGGGAGGAAATGACAAGGTTTGCCTTGCTTAAAACAGACAAAATCCCTTCCAGATATTTTTCGGAGATCTGCTGCCGGTCAGCAATGTCCTGGAGCCTCACGAGGCTGCCGTCATTGTGTCCGGCCAGATCGATCATCACGCGCAGAGCATATCGCCCTTTTGTAGATACCAGCATGAAATCACCTCCGGTGTAAAATGATTATAAACATACAGAAATTATATGCGGTCTGTATTTTTCTGTCAATGTGAAAAAATGGTGCTGAAGTTATATATTATGTATAAAAATAATGGATTTGCAAGCTGGAAATACACAAATCAGATAAAATAGTGTCAATTCATAAAATCCTATTGACTTAGTAGGTTTAAAGGGCTATAATTTCCTGCATAACACACCAAAACAGTAGGTTAAAAACACAGGAGGAAATGAAGATGATGAAGGTAAACTGTATGTGCTGTATGGATCGAATGCTGAACTCCCGGACGTCCCGCGTATACCGGTCTGCTTTGTCGTACCTGCATTCATGTCAGAATCCTGTCAGGTAGGGGAAAAAGCCGTATATCTATCATGGGTTGTCCGGGAGCGAAAATGGTTTCCGGGCTTTTTTTATATCTAAAAACAGATGAAAAGGATACGATAAAATGATTGAACTGAAACATATAACAAAGATCTTTACATCAGGAAAGACCCAGGTAAAGGCTGTGAGGGATGTTTCCCTTGAGATCCGGGACGGTGAGATATACGGCATCATAGGTTTCTCAGGCGCTGGAAAATCCACGCTGGTGCGCTGCATCAATCTGCTGGAACGGCCCACACAAGGGACGGTGGAGGTAGACGGCGAAGATCTGACTGGCCTTACAAATGCTCAGCTTCGCAGGGCGCGCAAAAAGATCGGCATGATTTTTCAGCATTTTAACCTTCTTCCCTCCCGAACGGTATTTGAAAATATCGCCTATCCTCTGAAAGGGGAAAAAGGATCCGGCGCAGAACGGGCCAAACGGGTGCGGGAGCTGTTGGAACTGGTGGATCTGAAGGATAAGGAAAATGCCTATCCCAGCCAGCTTTCGGGAGGTCAGAAGCAGCGGGTGGCCATTGCCAGAGCGCTGGCAAATCATCCCTCCGTTCTGCTGTGCGACGAGGCGACCAGCGCACTGGATCCCCAGACAGCTCATGCGATCCTGCAGCTGTTAAAACGGCTGAACCGGCAGCTTGGGATTACCATTGTTCTGATTACGCATCAGATGGAGGCGGTAAAGGAAATCTGTGACCGTGTAGCCGTAATGGAGACGGGACGGGTGGCAGAGGAGGGAGATGTATTTTCCGTCTTTGCGGAGCCAAAGGAAGAGATTACCAGAGAATTTATTCGCTCCGGCTCCAGCCTGTACCGGATTCAGGAGCGGCTGGAAGGGGAGGTTTCTGCGCTTGCCCTTAAGCCGGGAGATCGGCTGGTGCGTCTCTCTTACCGAAAGAGAAGTGTCTCCGAGGCCTTGGTATCGGAGATATCCCGTCGTTTCTATATAAATGTAAATATTATTTTCAGTGAGATCGAACTGATCCAGGATGCGCCTTTAGGCGGTCTTGTAGCTGTTTTGAGCGGAACGGAGGAAGGGATCGAAGGCGCTGTCCGGTATCTGCTGGAAAAGGAAGTAAAGGTGGAGGTGATCGAACATGATGCTGCTTGAGAAGCTGGCGCCCAATATACTGAGTAAGCCGGATGAATTTCTGGAGAGCTGTCTTCAGACCCTGTATATGGTTCTTTTCTCCGGCGGAATTGCATTTGTGATTGGTCTGGCCTTTGGCGTGATCCTGACGGTGACCCGAAAGGGCGGCATCCTGCAGAATACGGCTGTTTACGCGGTGCTTGACAAGGCGATTAACCTGTTTCGATCCATTCCTTTTGTGATCCTGCTGACCGCCCTGATCCCTGTGACCCGTTTTGTGGTGGGAACGGCCATCGGTACAAAGGGCGCTGTCCTTCCCCTGGTGGCGGGAACGATTCCCTTTTATTCCAGGCAGGTGGAAAATGCTCTGGTTCAGCTGGATCATGGGCTGGTTGAGGCGGCAGAAAGCATGGGATCCGGCCCCTTTGAGATTATATTCCGTATTTACCTTCGGGAATCGCTGCCGGCTCTCTCGCGGGCTACAACGGTGACGCTTATCAGTCTGATCGGCCTTACCGCCATGGCCGGAGCGGTAGGCGGCGGAGGGCTGGGAGACTTTGCTGTCCGCTACGGCCACCAGCGGAATCAGGCGGATGTAACGTATGTGACTGTGATTGTCCTTTTAGCGGCCGTCAGCCTGGTTCAGACCATTGGGCTGTGGCTGGAACGGAGAACGACCCATTAAAAGCTGTTTTACATAGAGGAAAAAGATAAAAATGGAGGAAGAGGAAAATGAAAAAGAAGGAAATTTTAAGAATTGCTGCAGCTGCTGTGGCTGCTTTGGCGCTCACTGCCTGCGGAGAAACAGGAAAGACGGCTGGTTCAGAAACAACGGGGGACGGGAAACAGACAACGGTACGTCTGGGTGTTGTGGGGGAGAATAATGAACAGTGGACGCCGGTGATTAACCGTCTGGCAGAGGAGGGGATTACACTGGAACTGGTGAAATTTGCAGACTATACCCTGCCGAACCAGGCGCTGGCGGACGGGGAAATTGACTTAAACTCTTTTCAGCATTATGCCTATCTGAATAATGAGATCAAAGATAAAGGGCTGGATCTGACAGTCATAGGGGAGACGGTGATTGCTCCTCTGGGCGTATATTCAGAACGGATTGATTCTCTGGATCAGCTGAAGGAGGGAGATCAGATCGCTATTCCCAATGATGCGACCAATGAGGGGCGGGCTCTGAAGCTTCTGGAAACAGCGGGGCTTATAAAGACGGATCCGCAGGCGGGATATACGCCGGCGCTTTCAGATATTACGGACAATCCGCTGAAGCTGAAGTTTACGGAGGTAGAGGCGGCCCAGACAGCAGCGCTTCTTCCCGATGTGGCAGCGGCGGTCATTAACGGAGGCCATGCGGTGGATCACGGACTGAATCCGACAGAGGATGCCATCTATCTGGAAGAGGTGCAGGAGGGAAGTGATAATCCATATATCAATGTGATCGCTGCAAGAACGGCGGATAAGGATAATGAGCTGTATAAAAAGATTGTAAATTATTTCCAGAGCGATGATGTAGCTGAGGTGATAAAGGAAACATATAAGGGATCATATGTGCCGGCATGGCAGTAAGGAGGAAGGGATATGACCGTTTTACAGCAGGCAAGAGAGAATGAAGGGTATATCATTGGGCTGCGGAGGGAATTTCACGCAGAACCGGAGCTGAGTCTTAAGGAATTTCATACGGCTGACCGCATAGAAGAGGAATTGGAAAAGATGGGGATCTCCCACTGGCGATGCAGAGAAACCGGCGTATACGCAGTTTTAAAGGGCACGGGAGAGGGAGGCGGCACGATTGCTCTCCGGGCGGATACGGATGCGCTGTCTATCGAAGAGACTCACAAAACAGAGTATTGTTCCCGAAGGCCCGGCGTGATGCACGCCTGCGGACATGATGCTCATGCGGCCTGCCTGCTGGGAGCAGCCCGTCTGCTGGCTCAGAGAAAGGAAACCTTTGGCGGAGAGGTGCGTTTTTTCTTTCAGCCGGGAGAGGAAATCGGCGCGGGAGCAAAGGAATTTATAGAAGAAGGGCACCTGGAGGGAGTACAGCGTATCTTTGGACTTCATGCAGCCTCAGACCTTCCGACGGGAACCATAGGGATTAAGCCCGGCTCCAACAATGCAGCAGTGGATTATTTTAAGATCACAGTTCACGGAACAGCGGCTCACGTTTCTACGCCGGAGAAAGGGGCGGATGCCCTTTATATTGCAAGCCAGATCGTGATTGGAGCTCAGGCTGTCGCCACAAGGCTTCATTCCCCCGTAGAACCCATGCTCATCGGGATCGGGAGACTGGACGCAGGTACTGCCTACAACATTGTAGCAGGGCAGGCGGTGATTGAAGGAACTACCCGCACTCTGACAGAGCAGACGCGGGCCGAGGTTCGCAGGCAGCTGGATCAGCTGGCAGGGCAGACGGCCCTGCTCTGGGGCGGAAGTGCGCAGACCCAATGGGTAGAGTTTACGCCGCCTCTGGTAAATCCGGAGGATGTAAGCAAGGAGGTGCAGCGTCAGGTGGCCCTGCTGCCGGGAGTACAGGTCATTACAGACCGCCCTGTATCCCTGGGAGGCGATAATTTCGCTGAGTTTCAGAAACAGGTTCCAGGTGTTTACGCCTATCTTGGAACCCGCAGTGAGAAAAAGCCAAACACAGCCCTGCCACACCACAACGGCGGCTTTGATATTGACGAAAGCGCTCTGGCGTATGGAACAGCGCTTTATGCACAGTATGCACTGTGGTGGCTGCAGGAAGGAAACAAAATATGATAACGTTTTCACACTTAAATAAAACATTTTACAGCCGGGCCGGGAAGGTGGAGGCTCTTAAGGATGTTTCTCTTACCATAGAGAAGGGGGACATCTTCGGCGTAATCGGATTTTCGGGTGCAGGGAAATCTACGCTGCTTCGGATGGCAAACCTGCTGGAACGGCCCGACAGCGGTACAGTTACGGTAGATGGAAAAGAACTGACCGGCATGAGCGAGCGTCAGCTGATTCCCATACGGCGCAGGATCGGAATGGTATTTCAGCAGTTTCACCTTCTGGAGTCACGTACGGTTGCGCAAAATATTGAGATTCCCATGGTTTTAGCCGGAATGGAGGCATCAGAGCGCGCCGCCAGAAGGGAGGAGCTGCTTAAGTTTGTGGGCCTTGGCGACAAGGCAGAGGTTTATGCTGGCCGCCTGTCCGGCGGACAGAAGCAGCGGGTGGGAATCGCCAGAGCGCTGGCTCTGTCGCCCTCTCTTTTGCTCTGCGACGAGGCAACCAGCGCCCTGGATCCCAAGACTACAGAGGATATTCTGGCGCTGTTAAAAAAGATCAACCGGGAGCTGGGAGTTACGATCCTTCTGATCACTCATCAAATGCAGGTGGTACAGCGCATATGCAGCCGTGTGGCAGTGATGGAGCAGGGACGGATCGCAGAGCAGGGCACGGTTCTGGAGGTATTCGGATCTCCCAGAGAGGAGATTACAAAAAGCTTTGTCCGTTCCATTATCCAGGATGAGGTGCCGGGGAGTATACAGGCGATCATCCGGGCGGACGGCCGGGGAGGCCGGATCGAAAAGCTGAAATTTGTGGGAAATACAGTTAATGAGCCGGTGATTGCGGAAATTGCCAGACAGGAGGGCATTGAGGTGAATATTTTGTGCGCCAGCGTACAGGAAATGCAGGACAGCGTTATGTGTGTATTTCTGGTGCGGCTTCTGGGAAGTGAGACGGCTATTTCAAAAACAGAAGCTCTGATCGACCGGATGGGCGTACTGAGAACGGAGGTGCAGCCGGCATGAAACAGAAATTATTTGGAGTTACCCTGGAAAAGCTTTTAAACAGTCTGGGGCAGACGGTTTATATGGTAGGGATCGCCCTGTTCCTGGGATCGCTGCTGGGGCTTGCGATCGCATTGGTGCTGGTTCTTTGCCGCAGAGGCGGCCTTAAGGAGAACCGGATAATTTACACGATCGTAAGCGTCTTTGTCAATGTGGTGCGGAGTGTCCCCTTTGTGATCCTTCTGGTTACCATCATGCCGCTTACAAGAGCCGTAGTGGGAACCACCATCGGAAGTACGGCGGCCCTTGTGCCGCTGATCTTCTACATAAGCCCATATATGGCCAGGCTGATTGAAAACAGCCTGCTGGAGGTGGATGCCGGGATGATCGAGGCCTCCCGCGCCATGGGGGCCACTCCTTTTCAGGCAGTCCGGTATTTCCTTCTGCCGGAGGCTCTTGGCTCCATTGCGCTGGCTCTGACGACCGGAGCCATCGGACTTTTAGGCGCGACGGCCATGGCTGGTTATGTGGGCGGCGGAGGTATCGGCGACCTGGCTCTTACCTATGGATATCAGAAATTCAATACGCCGCTGATGCTCTTTACCGTGTGTATTCTGATTTTTGTGGTCCAGATCCTGCAGGCGCTTGGAAACAGGATTTCACGGCGCCTTCGGGAGCGAAACTGAAGATTTGCTGTTAAAATATATTATATTCAGGGAAATGAGAGGAAAATGTGTATGAGAAAAATGAAAAAGGTAAAATATGGAATCATATTAGCAGGGGCAGCTGTTTTGTCTGCGGCGGCCCTGTCAGCCTGCTCGGCGAAGGCAGAGGCATCCGCGGACCATACAGCCAAAGAAACGACATCCGCGGACGGCACGGCTACAGAGACGGTGTCCGGGGAGAAAAAGACGATTCGGTATGGAAAATCACAGGGGCCTTATACGGAACTGTTTGAGGCAGCAGTGGTTCCTATCCTGGAGCAGGAGGGGTATACGGTGGAAGGAACGGACTTTTCCGATCTTCTGACAGCAGATGTAGCTTTAAATGACGGGGATGTGGATGTAAATGTGGAGCAGCATACGGCTTATCTGGAGAACTTTAATTCTTCTTACAATGGAGACCTTACGCCCATCAGCCCGATTCCTACCGTTCCTGCGGGAATATATTCCTCCACGCACACCAGTCTGGATGAGATAAAAAAGGGCGCAAAGATCGCTGTGCCAAATGACGCCTCCAACACCGCCAGAGCATATGCGCTGCTTCAGAAGGCAGGATGGATTAGGCTGAATGATCAGACAGAACTGTCTAAGGTTACTCAGGATGATATTACAGAAAATCCCTATGGGATCGAATTTACGGAAATGAACAGCCTGACCATCCCCAATGCCATGGAGGATTTCGACTATGTGGTGATAACGGGAAGCATTGTGTATAACGCGGGGATCGATCCTTCCAGCGCATTGTTAAATGAAGATATACTGGAGCCGCTGATCCTACAGGTGGTGGTAAAGAAGGAGAACGCACAGGCAGACTGGGCCAAAGCCATTGCGGACGCTTACCATTCTGATGCGTTTAAGGAATATATGAAGGAGCATAATGACGGCCTGTGGTACGTACCGGAGGAGCTGCAGTAAATATAAAACGTGAAAGAAGTAGAATACCCTGGCAGATTGTGGTATAGTGCAGTCAGAAGCCTGGCAGGCTAAGACTTTTAAAAATAAATCAGGCGAAAGAGCCGCAGAAAGGAAGTGGAAATGATGAGGAAACTGAGGATTGGGATTACAGGGAATATATTGATCATGGACGGAGGTATGCTCCCTGGAATCTACCGGTCATATGTCAATAATGATTATGTGGAAAGTCTGGAACAGGCAGGCTGTATCCCTGTCCTACTTCCGGTCATTTCAAATCTGAATGATGTAAAGGAGCAGATGGAAGGCCTTGATGGAATTGTGCTCTCAGGAGGATACGATATCGATCCGGCACTGTATGGGGAGCAGCCCATGCAGGGACAGGGATTTACAATGAATGAAGTGGACCGGTTTTATCTTGCGGTGATTCATGCGGCGGATGAGAAGAAGATTCCTGTACTTGGAATCTGTAAGGGAATCCAGGCCATAAATGTCGCCTACAAAGGAACGCTCTATCAGGATCTGAAAACACAGAAAGCCAGCGCAGGACAGCATATGCAGCAGGCGCCCAGGTACAGCGCATTTCATCAGGTGGAAACAGAAGAGGGAAGTTTCCTCAGAGGTGTCTTAGGAGAGAAGGAAATGGTAAATTCATTCCATCACCAGAGCATCAAAGATACGGCACCGGGATTTCGCGTGACAGCCAGGGCGCTGGACGGCGTTGTGGAAGGGATCGAAAAGGAGGAAGGAACGTTCATGGCGGGCGTTCAGTGGCATCCTGAGATGATGGCAAAGTTCGGACATGAGAAGATGACGCGGCTGTTTGAAAAATTCGCAGAAAAATGCAGAAAATAAGGAGGATATATGGAAGCTACAAAGAAAAAGTTCGGGTTGTTCAGCATCATCTTACTGGGAATGAACGCTATTATTGGTTCGGGTATCTTTTTGCTGCCGGGGCAGGCGTTTGATATTCTTGGAACCAGCAGTCTGTTTGTCTATCTCTTTATAACACTGCTGGCAGGTTCTATGGCGCTTTGCTTTGCGGAAGTTGCAGGGCTTTTCAAATCAAACGGCGGTGCGTATATTTATGCAAAGGAAGCGTTTGGAAATTTTGCGGGCTTTGAAGTGGGATTTATGAAATATATTGTCCAGATCATTGCATGGGCAACCATGTCGGTAGGGTTTGTGACAGCGCTTTCCGCGATTGTGCCCTCGGTCGCAGAGGGGCCGATGCGCGTTGTGACGATCATCCTTGTGGTTGGCGGGTTAAGTATCATAAATATTCTGGGGCTTGAACTGGCAAAATATGTAAACAACATTGCTACAGTAGGAAAACTGGTTCCGTTGGTTCTGTTCATCGCAGTGGGTATCTTTTTTATAGATGGGAGAAATTTTCAGCCTGTCATCCCGGAGGGGATTACAGCAGGAAAGTTTTCCGAGTCTGCGATCCTGATTTTTTATGCGTTTACTGGATTTGAGGCCATCTCAACTGCTTCAGAGGATATGGACAATCCTAAGAAAAATATTCCCATCGCAATTGCAGTATCCATTGGCTGCGTATCTCTGATCTATTTTATGATCCAGTTTGTGAGTATCGGAATTTTAGGCACAGGCCTGCATGGAACAAAGACTCCGGTAGTAGATGCGATGGCTTCCACCATTCTCGGAAATGCGGGTGGAATCATTGTTACAGCCGGAACGCTTGTATCCATTGGAGGGATCAACGTGGCATCTTCTTTCCTGACACCGCGCGGCTGCCTGGCGCTGGCACAGAGAGGGATGCTTCCTCCTATTGTTGCGAAAAAGACAGAAAAGGGAACTCCGGTCGCAGCAATTTTAATTACAGCCGTACTGGTGATTCCTATTGCATTATCAGGTACATTTACACAGCTGGCAGCGATCAGCGTTATTTCAAGATTTACACAGTATATTCCCACCTGCCTTTCTGTCATTGCATTCAGACGGCGCGGCATGAAATCGACATTCCGTATTCCTTTTGGATATACGATTCCGGTTCTGGCAACGATCGTAAGCGCATGGCTCCTGCTGAATGCAGATGGAAAGAAACTGATCATTGGACTGGGCGCGATGATCATTATTGCACCGCTTTATTTTGTGATGAAAAACTATAATCAAAAACATGGGTATGAGTTTAAGGACGCAGAATAGAAGGTTGAAAAAATAAAAAAAATAGTTGACAACTCTTTCCGGCTGAGCTATAATACTCGTTGTGTTCAAGAGAACGCGCCTCTAGCTCAGCTGGTAGAGCAGTAGACTCTTAATCTATTTGTCCAGGGTTCGAGTCCCTGGAGGCGCATTAAAAGGTCTGATTTTGCAGATATTGGAAGCTGCGGGGTCGGACTTTTTTTGTGTTTTGAAATTACAATAAGCAGTCCGGCTATTTTTTCTTTTTGCTTCCCAGCGCCTTTTGGGCCTCCTTGAAGGAACGGCTGAGCCGCAGCGCTTTGCGGTCCAGATCCGGGCGGTCACAGGTTGCCTGCTGGAGCTTCTTGAGAATGGATGGAGGAAGGGGCATAGGATCACCGTCTTTCTTAAAAATTTAATCAGGCATATATAGCAGATATATAAGTGCCCCGGCATCTGGATGCAGAATCAGATCAGCATCCGAACGCCGGGGCATTTTTGGCCTTTTCCATCCGGGGATATGGTATTGTTATCCGCAGATAGCGGCCGCGGATGATAAAGGGAAAAGCATCCTTTTGGGGCCTTTTACACTTTATCATATGCAGGCACATTCCGTCCCGCAACCAGCTTGCAGATAGGATTACCCATGGAAGAGAATTTCTCCTCATATTCTGTCATTACATTTCCTTCGTTCATGGAGTCGTGATGGAGGTCAAAGGTGTGCGCCTTGATCTGCCATCCGGCCTCAGGGATGGCTTCCAGAGAATAGTCAAACAATCCCCGGTTGTCGGTTTTAAACTCAATTACTCCGTTTTTTGCCAGAATCAGGTCATATACAGCCATAAAATCCGGAGAGGTAAGCCGGCGTCTGGCGTGGCGGTCCTTGGGCCAGGGATCGGAGAAGTTTAAGTAAATGCGGTTTACCTCGCCGGGGGCAAAGTATTCCGCCATGGCCTTTGCATCAATGCACAGGAAATAAATATTGTCTAATTCCAGCCCGGCTCTTTTCTGCAGGCCGCGCAGCAGCACGCTGGAATACCTCTCGATTCCGATGTAGTTGATATTCGGATTTTTCTGAGCCAGCTCCATGATGAAACGTCCCTTTCCCATGCCTACTTCGATTTCAATGGGATTGTCGTTTCCAAATACCTGGTTCCAGCTGCCTTTATGGAGCGCCGGCTCCTGGATGACATAGGGGCTTGTGGAAATGGCTTCCTCTGCTCCTGGGATATGTCTTAAACGCATAAATGTGTGTCCTCGTCTTTCTGAAAAACTTCAAAATAAAAAGCAATCGGACTCATTTTAACATTCAAACGGTGTAAATGCAACTGCCAAAGGCCTGAAATCAGGGGAAGCGCCAGGCGGGCGGGAGGGAAAATCATACAGGTATGACATTTGTCACGGGAAAATGACAAATGCAATGGATTTTTTGCTTAAATCCGTGACAATGGACAGCTGTTTTCACGATGCAAAACTGCTACAATCAAGTCAAGTGATCAGGCAAGGAGGGAACGGTTATGAAGTATGTGGTATTAGTAAGCCACGGGACATTTGCACAGGGGCTGCACAGCGTTTTAAAAATGCTGGCAGGAGGAGACCGGGCGGATGTGCTCAGTACAGGCATGGAGGACGGAATGGGGGCTGATGTATTTGCGGAACGGTTTAAGGAAACCATTTCTCCCATTGGAGATGAGGATGAGATCATCCTTCTGGCGGATATTATAGGAGGCTCGCCTCTGACGAATGCCCTGGATGTGGCGGCAAAGGCCGGAATGCTGGACAGGACACGGGCCTATGGCGGAATGAATCTTCCCATGGCTCTGACGGCTGTCCTGATGAAGGATACGGTGGATAAAGATACACTTGAAATGAGTATGCTGACCGAGTCAAAGAATGCCATGGCTCGGATGGAACTGCATACAGAAGAAGACGGTGAAGACGATATTTAGTACAGCAGCGCACATTTTTAGTAGGAGGATATAAAGATGTCAGTATCATTTGTAAGAGTAGATGACCGCATGATCCACGGCCAGACCTGCACCAGATGGGCGATGGAATACCCCTGTGACGGCCTGGTGGCAGTCAATGACACAGCGGCTTCCAATCCCGTATTAAAGGCGGCATATAAGAGCGCATCCGGAAAAAAGACCTTTGTCTGGACGATGGAAGAATGGAGACAGAAATGCCAGAAGGTGCTGGACAGCAAGGATCGGTATTTCCTGATTACCAAGAACCCGGTGGATATGAAAAAGATCCTGGTAGACCAGGGGTTTGATCCGGGAGTAAAGGATGTGATCATCGGCCCCTGTAATGACCGTCCAGGAACCGTAAAACTGGGAAATAACCAGTCCATCACGCAGGAAGAGGCAGAGGCATTGGAGGCTGTTATGAAGGCAGGATACAACGTGGAGTTCGCTCTGCTCAAGGACGAAGCAATCGGAAACTGGACTAAATTCAGAGGGCAGTTCGGCTTCTGACATACTCACGGAAAGGTGGTAATCTATTATGGAAATCAGTATGATACAGGCAATTCTGCTGGGCTTTTGTGCCTGCTTAGCCAGTATGCCCGGTATGGGAGGCACATCTTTTGGCAACTACACCCTGGGACGTCCTCTGGTAGCAGGTCTTGTGGTTGGCCTGATCCTGGGCGACATTCGGACGGGTATTATCGTGGGAGCCGCCATTCAGGTCATTTATATCGCACTGGTAACGCCCGGAGGCACCGTATCCGCAGATGTACGGGCTATCAGCTATATTGGTATTCCCCTTGCCATATGCGCCATTAAGGGTATGGGGCTGGATCCTTCTTCCAAGCAGGCTATGGATATGGCGGCTGCCCTGGGCGCTGCAGTAGGCACTCTGGGAACTGTGCTTTTCTACGGAACTGCCACCATGAACCTGATCTGGCAGCACATAGGATGGAAGGCAGTGGAAGAGGGAAATTTTAAGAAACTATATGTAGTTGATATGGGGCTTCCGTGGATTTCCCATTTTGTATGCTCTTTTCTTCCCACTGTAATTATCACCATGGCAGGCTCCAGCATGGTAGACCTGATGAAGGCATATCTTCCCATGGACGGAATCGCCATGAAGACGCTCTTTACTGTAGGCAGCCTTCTTCCGGCAGTAGGTGTGGCTATTCTGTTAAAGCAGGTTATTACAAAAACAGTTGATTTTCTGACATTTTTCTTTGGATTTACCCTGGCAGCCTGCATGGGCGTAAACCTGATCGGCGCAGCCCTGATCGGCGGATTCTTCGCAGTGATTAACTATAAGATTCAGATGCTCAAGACCATGCGCCCAGCAGCGGCAGGTCCTGCATATGACGACGATGAGGAGGAGATATAGAATGAAAAAATTATCAGCAAAAACCTTAAAAAAATCCTTCCTTTCCTGGTATTATGGCCATCTGACCTGTTTCTCCCAGGAGCATATGCAGACCTTTGGATATCTGTGCTCCATGGTTCCGGTAGTAGAGGAACTTTATGAAACAAAGCAAGAGCAGAAAGAGGCTTTAAAAACCTACAGCGCATTCTTTAATACAGAACCCCAGATCGGCACACTGGTCGTAGGCATGACGGCGGGTCTGGAGGAGGCCAAGGCAAATGGGGAACCCATTGACGGAGAAACGATTAACGGTATCCGGGCCGGACTTATGGGACCGTTGGCCGGTATCGGCGATTCTCTGATCGTAGGCACCCTGATTCCCATTTTGCTGGGCATTGGACTGGGGCTTTCTGGAAATGGATCGCCTCTGGGAGCGATTCTCTATATCGTAGTATGGAATCTGCTGATGTTTTTTGGTATGCGCTTTATTTACTACAAGGGGTATGAGATGGGAGGTAAAGCGGTAGAACTGCTGGTAGGTCCCCAGGCCCAGGCTATCCGGGAATCCATCGTAATGATCGGAACTATGGTGATTGGAGCTGTTGCAGCCAGCTGGATCAACATAAACACCGCTTTTGTGATACCAGGAGGCATCACACTTCAGAGTACGCTGGATTCCGTTTATCCCAGGTTTCTGTCTGCAGCAACGGTGGTATTTTGCTGGTGGCTGATGACAAAAAAGAAGATTTCTCCTACGATGGTCATGCTGATTTTGGTAGCGGTTGCATTTGCAGGCGTTCTTCTTGGTTTCTTTGATCCGGGACTGAGCTATTAAGTTCTGGCCTTTCGGCAGAAATAACACTGTCCGGAAGGCCTTTTGTATTTTAACGGATAAAAGCCTTTTCAAGAAACTCCGGGAATGGTATGATCAGAAAAAGAAGCTGCATTTGGAAGGGGGGCGTGAAAATGACCATGGAAAAGACAGCAAAGATATGGGCGGGAGCGGCGCTGGCAGCGGCTGTCGTGATGATTGCAGCCACCTTCAGTATCGTTTTCGGACAGTCGGGGAGGGAAAAGGGCGGACGTGTCTTTGGCGCGGTCTATATGACCATGAATAACCCTTTCTATGAAATCGTAGACGATGAGATACGGGGGGTGCTGGAAAGCCGGGGAGATATGCTGATTACAAGAGATCCGGCTCTTTCGGTGGAAAAGCAGACAGAGCAGATCGAGGAAATGATCGACCGGCGGGTATCTGCTGTTTTTGTGAATCCCGTAGACTGGAAAGCCATAGGCCCTGTGGTTGAAAAGGCAGAAAAAATGGGGATACCAGTCATTGCTGTAGACAGCGATATCTATGATGACAGCTATGTGTCCTGCACAGTGACTACAGACAATTATCAGGCCGGAGTGCTCTGCGCCAGACATCTGCTAAAGAGCAGGGATGATGCAGAGGTGATTCTTCTGACTCACAGCCAGACGAAATCCGGCATAGACCGGATACAGGGTTTTAAGGATACCTTGGAAGGAAGGGAGGGATTTGAGATCCTGGCGGAAAGAGACTGCCTGGGACAGCTGGAGATTGCCATGCCGGTTATGAAGGAACTGGCAGAAGAATATCCCCAGGCAGATGTGGTGATGTGTTTAAATGATCTGGCGGCCATGGGAGCCATGGCTGCTTTGGAGGAACTGGGGATGACAGGGAAAATGGCAGTCTACGGGGTAGACGGTTCTCCTGACGGAAAATCTATGATCGCAGAGGGAATCATGACAGCGACAGCGGCCCAGTTCCCTAGACAGATCGGGCGTGAGGCGGCGTTGGCAGCCTATGATATTCTGGATGGAAATTTGGCAGAGAAAGTGATCCAGATTCCGCCCTGCCTCATTACGGAAAGCAACCTGGAAAAATATGGAATAGACGGCTGGCAGTAGGAGGGGATTGAATATGAACAGGGAAAAAGCAGTGAGCGGACTGCAGATAGCCATGTATATGTTAAACCTGGCCGCGGTATGTCTGGTGGCAGGCATCATGAGCTTTAGCCTGAAGGCGATCGTCCGTTCCATGGATGCCCTGAGCTTTCTGGAAATGATTCAGGCCAGGCCCTGGCGTCCGGAAACCATTCTGCTGACGGCTGTCTGCGCGTATCTCTTTCTGGTGTTTTTGAGCACGCTGCTTCAGCAGCGGGAGGAACGGCCGGGTGCATTAAGAACCTGGCTGTTGGCAGGAGAGACGGCGGCCTGTGTGGCTGCCACGGCAGCTATGGGAATGAATTATGATGGACTGGTGCTTTTAGTAGTGGCTGATCTGATTCGGGGCCAGAAGGGCAGCCGCCAGAAACTGATTCTGGGGATTGCAGTAGTGGCGCTGTATACAGTGCTCAATTATAATCTTGCAGGAAGATGGCTGGGAATGGTGTCCTGGGACGCTTTCTTAAGCTGTTACCAGAGCAGCGCCCAGATCTGGCTTCGGGGGCTTCGCAGCCTGATTACTTCTGTTAATCTGGCCATGTTCATTTTATATATGACTATTCTGATCCAGGCAGAATACAGGGAAAGGGCCAGGATCCAGCTTCTATATGAACAGCTGGAATCGGCCAATGAACAGTTAAGAAACTATGCCATGGAGGCAGAGCGCAATGCAGAAACCAGAGAGCGCAACCGCCTGGCAAGAGAGATTCATGACACGCTGGGCCATGCTCTGACCGGGATCGTGGCCGGAATCGATGCCTGCATTACCATGCTGGATTATTCTCCAGAGGCCACCCGAAGCCAGCTGGAAAAGGTTGGAACTGTAGCTCGCCAGGGCATTACCGATGTGCGCCGGTCCGTGAGCAAGCTGCGGCCGGATGCTCTGGAAAAGCTTCCGCTGGAGGAGGCGCTGCGGACGATGCTGGAGAATATGGCCTCCGCCTCCGGGGTGAACATATCCTTTGAGAATCAGGTACGCCCTCTGAAGTTTCACGAAGACGAGGAAGAGGCGGTGTACCGGGTGATACAGGAGGCTTCCACCAATGCCATACGGCACGGCCATGCTGCCCGGATCAGTATCTGCATTGCGAAAAAGGATCAGTGGCTGACGGTGCAGGTAAAGGACAACGGCTGCGGCTGTGAGAAGGTAGAAAAGGGCTTTGGGTTAAAACACATGGAAGAGCGGTTAAAACTGTTAGGCGGAAAATTATCCTGGGACGGCAGCCGCACAGGATTTGTGATCCGGGCGGAGATACCGATCCGGTGGGGAGAGGGGTATAGTTCATAATGGATGGAAAGATAAAAATTGTAATTGCAGATGATCAGGAGCTGATCAGGGAAAGCCTTAAGATCGTCCTGTCGGCCAACCCGGATATGGAGGTCACGGATACAGTGGCGGATGGAAGAGAGGTGATCCGCTCTGTGCGGGCCTGCAGGCCGGATGTGATCCTGATGGACGTGAGAATGCCGGAGATGGACGGCGTTTCCTGCACCAGGATCATTAAGGAAAATTATCCTCAGATCAAGATTATTATACGGACTACCTTTGATGATGACGAGTATGTATATAATGCGCTGAAATACGGGGCCAGCGGCTATCTGCTCAAAGGTGTTTCCATGGCGGAGCTGTCTTCGGCGATTCGTACCGTTCACAGCGGGAAGGCCATGATCAATCCCGATGTGGCGGTAAAGGTAGTGCGGCTCTTTTCGCAGATGGCTCAGAGCAATTACGGTATTCGTGTGGACAGCCGTATGGTGGAAGAGATTGGAAAGACGGAATGGAAAGTGATCCAGCAGGTGGGCTACGGACGATCCAACAAAGAGATTGCCGCAGCCTTGAATCTGTCTGAGGGAACGGTGCGCAATAATCTAAGCTCTATTTTAAGTAAGTTGGAGCTGCGGGATCGGACTCAGCTTGCAATCTGGGCGGTACAGACAGGAGTGACGACCAGACAGCTATAGAATATGGCCGCTGAAAGGTTCGGATGAGTGCTGTCATGGGGGCGGTTCGGCCGGTTTTCCCTGGGGGGAGGGAAAATCTGAGAACACCGCAGATGGGAGGACGGGAGATGAAGAAAAAGGGTAAAGATCAGAAAGCGTTTCCAGGTGCAGCCTCGGCGGCAGCTTCGGCGCTGCTTCTGACCGTCATGGCGGCTCTGGTGTTCTGCAGCATACGGAACAAAGAAGAGGGTCAGGTTCTGCGCTTTGGGATGTGTGCGGAAAGCTACTGGGACGTTCCGGTAGGAAACTGCTATCAGATCGTGGATGATGCCATTGCCCGGTTTGAAAAGGAGCATCCGGGGGTGAAGGTGGAATACGTCAGCGGCATACGCAGGGATGCCTATCCGGAATGGCTGGCAGAGCAGGTTCTTCTTGGTACGGAGCCAGATGTATTTATGATTCCCAAAGGGGAATTTGATACACTGGCAAGCCTTGGGGTTTTGCAGGAACTGGATGGAATGATCCGAAGGGACGGCGGTTTTTCATCCCAGGCATATTATTCGGGAGCCTACGAATATGGGAATATATCCCAGAAACAGTATGCTCTGCCTTATGAAAGCGTTCCTACTCTGATGTTTGTGAACAAGACCTTTCTGGAAAGGGAGGGAATTGATATGCCAAAGGATGACTGGACTAGCGAGGAATTTCTGGATATCTGCAGACAGGTCACAAAGGATACAGATGGGGATGGGATTCTGGATCAATTCGGCTGCTATGATTACAGTTGGCAGGATGCAGTGTATGCCAATGGAGCCGCCCTTTTTGATTCGGATGGAAAATATGCCTATTTTTCAGATGTACGGGTAGAGGAGGCTCTGCGCTTTGTCCAGGAACTGAATGGATTAAACCATGGATTTTTTGTGACTTCCAGAGAATTTGATCTGGGAAAAGCGGCCTTTATGCCTCTGGCCTATTCAGAATACAGAACGTATAAGCCGTATCCCTGGAGGATTAAGAAGTATTCTGACTTTGAATGGGATTGTGTGAAAATGCCTTCGGGGCAGGAGGGAGAGAGCCGGACAGAACTGGATACCCTTTTGATGGGGATTGGAAGCCGCAGCAGCCGGAAGGAACTGGCATGGGAATTTTTAAAAGAGCTCTGCTATGAGGGAGAGACGCAGAGGCAGCTTTTGGAGGATTCTCAGGGAGTGCCGGTGGTAAAAACTGCCCTTCTGACTAAAGGCGGTAGGGAACAGGGCCAGATGGATTTTGAAATTTTAGACCAGGTCATGGGGGAAGCAGTGGCAGCCCCTCATTTTGGAAAATATCCTGAAGCCATGAAACGCGCCGACAGCGAGGTGGAACGGATCCTTTTGGGGGAAGCCTCCATGGACAGCGGGCTTTTAAAACTGCAGCGGGAAATGATGGCGTTTTTGAAGGAATAGGCGTTTGCAGGCATCCAATGAGCAAAAGAACGGGAGGAAGAAAAATGAATAGAGAAACATATCGCATTGTATTCAGCGACATTGACGGTACGCTCTTAAACAGCAGCAATCAGGTTCCGGATTCAGCAAAGCGGGAGATCAGACGTCTGTACCGCGGCGGCGTGCCGTTTGTGCTGGTGTCAGCCCGTATGGCTTCGGCCATGACTCATATCAGGCAGGAGCTGGGAACGGGAGGCCCTATGGTGTGCTACGGAGGGGCGCTGGTTTTGGATGAGGAGGGAAGGACGATCTATAGCTGTTCTATGCCCCTTTCCCTGGCTCTGCCTGTTAAAAGGGAAATGGAAAATCGTTTTCCCGGGCTGTGCTGCAGCGTTTATGGCGGCGATATCTGGGCGGTAGACTGCCGTCAGGACGAGCGTGTTGCCCATGATGAGCGCATAACCGGCACAAAGGCCGTAGAGCAGGCAGCAGATTCAGGTATTTTTGAGAACACGGGAGTCCACAAGCTTCTGTACATGGGCGATCCGAAGGAGATCCACGCCGCCAGTCTCTGGCTGAAGGAGCATATGCCCCAGATAAATGCCGCCTGCTCTTCCCCTAATTATCTTGAGGTTATGAAAGCAGGCGTGGGAAAGGCACAGGGGATGGAGGCAGTCTGCCGTCATCTGGGGATAGACTGCCGGCAGGCGGTTGCTTTTGGAGACGGCTATAATGATCTGGATATGCTGTGCGCCGCCGGCCGCGGATATGCCATGGCAAATGCTCCTGAGGGCGTTCGGGCCGCAGCTCCTTATGTCACAAAAGCCAATGATGAGGATGGAATAGCCTTTGCATTGAGAGAGTGCTTTCCTGAGGCGGCCCGGATCTGAACTGAATCCAACGTTAAAATCCTTCCGATTCCTAGTGCAATTTCAAGTAAAGTAAGGTATAATATGGTCACAGAAAGTTTTTGCGGAAATCCGCTTACACGAAGGAGGAAGGCATATGTCAAATCTGGAGCATACCACCAGCTGGCAGCAGATCCAGCAGGGGGTCAGAGAGGCAGAACGTTTGATCGTTAATAAAAATTACAATCTTGTGATGGTAAAAGCGAGACAGACCTTAGAGTGCATGGTGCGCTGTATGGCAGAGAGGGCCTGCCTGGTAGAGGGAGATTTATCAGACACCATCGACCAGCTCTATGAGGGAGGATGGATCGATAAGCAGACCAAGGATAATTACCATACAATCCGTATTCTGGGCAATAAGGCGGTTCATGAAAATGACAATACGGCTTATAATGCCGATCAGGCCTATCAGTTGCTGACCCAGGAGGTCCACGCATTTTCCCATGATGTAAATGCGCCCAGAGGGGGGCGCAGCCAGAGACCTCCTGTTTCCAGGAGCAGTCAGGAGCGGGCCTTTGCAAGAGGAGAAGAACGGATGGCTCAGAGAAGGGCTCCAAGGAATCAGGTTTCGGGCAGCCGCACAGGCAGCCGTCATACCGGCCAGGGCCAGAGAGGTCAGGCAGGCCGTTCCGGTTCCGGCCAGAGAGGCGGAAATGTCCACCGGAGAAAGCGCAGGAGGGTGTCGCCGTTATTTTATTTATGGCGTCTTTTGATTCCTGTTCTGGTGGTAATTTTCCTTATTGTGGTGATCCGCATGATGCGCCCGGCTCAGGACGATACAAAGAATACCGTGGTTTCCACCGAGAGCGTAACCACGTCTGAAGCGATGACGGAGAGCGCTTCTGAAACAGAATCCGAGAGTGCTGTGGAGACCGAACCGGAGACTGAGCCGGAGGCTGATGTTTATGTGGTCGCCGGAAACAGTGTGAACGTCCGCACAGAGCCGTCTACCAGCAGCCGCATCCTGGTTCAGCTGGCCCATGGAGCGGAAGTGAATTATGTAAAACGCTACAACAATGACTGGACCGTCATAAATTATGACGGCCAGGAAGCCTACGTTTCCAGCAAGTATATCGAAAAAAAGACGCCGGAAACAGAAAGCGCCCCGGAAACGGAACATGGGGAAGAGACGCAGGCCCAGAGCAGCCAGGCTCAGTAAAACTGTCAATAACCGTCGGACAATGGAGAACCCGTTGTCTGGCGGTTATTTTAGTTGTCCCCTTTGTATAAAAAACAATAAAATTTCCAAATATTGTATGAAAAGAGATAAAAAAACAGAATGCTGCTAAAATTGATTAAAAATTCTCTTGCGTTATCAAAGTAAAGTGTATATAATGCCATGGTAAAATGTGAATGGGAGCAATTATTTTCCAGGATATGCTCTTGTATTCACTGCCTCATCTGAAAAGCAAACAAAAAGAAAAAGGAGAGTACACAAGATGAAGAATTTGAAAGTCAAAAGTAAATTGCTGCTTGGATTTGGTATACTGATATTTCTGATGCTGGGCGTCTCGCTCTCATCCGTTATCGGACTGAGAGCATTAAACAGGGAGAATAATACTCTTATCAAAAAGACGCTCGCCAATACCAACTATGTTTGGGAAATGAGAAGGAATCTCATCTCCGAACAGAGATATGAACTGATGGCGTTTGCTGAGAGCGATCTGGGCAGTATAAAAAACAATCTGGATATGGCACAGCAGGAAGTTGACAAAAATACGTCCCTTTTGGAAGAATATAAGAAAAACTACCGCGTAGATAAAAGTAAGGTAGATCAGCTGGAGAAGCTTTTTGAAGAAGAAGCCGCCCCAAGACAGAAGTTTATGAATCTGCTGTCACAGGGAACAGAAACCGGCAATACGGAGGCATATGCCCTGTTTGAGAATGAATTTAAACCGCTGCTGGATGATCAGGCGCAGCTGCTGTCTGATATTGGAAACGAACAGATCAGCCTGGCGGAGGCTCAGACAAAAAAAGCGGCAGTTACATATTATAAAACGCTGGCTGTGACAGTAGGTCTTATTGTGATTGCGCTGGTTGTCAGCGTGATCGTTATAAAAAAACTGGTAAAGGGGATTACGGCTCCCCTTGCGGAGATTGAGAACGCTACTAATTCCCTTTCCCGCGGTGATTTTGATGTTCAGATCACTTATGACAGTAAAGATGAGTTTGGAAAAACCTGTAAAAATATGCAGAACAGTTTTTCAGCGCTGAAAGTCATCATTTCTGATATATCGGCTGTGCTGGGCGCATTGAGCAAAGGTGACCTTACAACCGGAGTATCGGTAGAGTTTCCGGGACAGATGCGGGAAATTGCCGTTTCTATTCAAACATTAACAGCAAACTTAAATGAATCGATGCGTTCCATCCAGGAGTCTGCAAACCAGATCAGCGCGGGAGCAGATCAGGTTTCCAGCGGAGCGCAGGCTCTGGCTCAGGGGGCAACAGAACAGGCCAACAGCGTAGAGGAATTGTCTGACGCGATTTCGGAGGTTTCCGGCCAGGTACAGGCCAATTCAGAAAATGCAGAAAAGGCCAATGCGCTTGCAGCCGATTCTGGAAAGGTGGCACAGTACACGTTGAAGGATATGAATGAGATGATCTCAGCCATGCGTGAAATTTCCACAAACGCGGAAGATATAAAAAAGGTTATTAAGGTGATTGATGATATTGCATTTCAGACCAATATTCTTGCGCTCAATGCGGCGGTAGAGGCTGCAAGAGCCGGATCTGCAGGAAAGGGATTTGCAGTGGTTGCGGATGAGGTGAGAAATCTTGCAGGAAAGTCCTCTGAGGCAGCAAAAGGAACTACAGAACTTATTGAAAGCGCGCTTACCGCGGTTTCTCATGGAGAAAAAATTGCAGAAAAGACAAATACTGCTTTTGAGGAACTGGCCCGAAAGGTGCAGGAAGTGGTAGAAACCATTGGGGAAATTTCCAGTGCATCCAGAGAGCAGGCAGACGCGATCCGGGAGATTACGGCCGGGGTGGATCAGATTTCCTCGGTTGTCCAGATGAATTCTGCAACCAGCGAAGAAAGTGCGGCGGCCAGTGAAGAACTTTCCGGCCAGGCAGGCGTGCTCAATGATCTGGTGAGACAGTTCCGTCTTGCGGCGAATCCGTCAGATTCGGGAAATGCAGCAGATCATCTTTTCGCTCCGGAAAATGATTTTAAAGAGCCGGGATACGATCCGGGGGATGAGAAATACTGAATATAGATGCTTTTGAGGGCGCAGATGACGTTTGTTCATCTGCGCCCTGCTTGCAGAATAAATCAAAAACGAAGACAAAGCATATGGCCTGCAGTATGCCTGATATGTACATAATATTGAACATAATGCACAAAAATACGGGGTGGAGTTTGGCAAAAACGCGGCTCCATCTCTTTTTTGTTCTGCATACACTTAAAATTTATTGTTAAAAATATATTTATTTTACAAAATGCCACTGGTATTTTTGAAAAAAAGTAGTATCATAATGGGATATGAAACGGACTTTTTCAGGAAAGATCCGGGAAAAGGAGGAGCAAGGCATGGATACAGTGATCGACCGATTATCGGATATTGAGAAGGCCGCCGGCTCTGTCATGGACGATGCGGGAGTCAGAAAAAAGGCTCTGGCAAAGGAAATGGAAGAGAAAACGGCGGCTTTTGATCAGGAGCTGGAGCGAAAGACCGCAGAGCGCATTTCGCAGATTCAGGAACAGATGGAGCGGGAGATGCAGGAGGAGCTTGACAAACAGGCCTCAGACGCCAAAGCGGCCATCGCCCGGCTGGAGGAGACCTATGAAAAACATCATAAAGCGTATGCGCAGACACTCTTCCAGAATATGATAAAGGAGTAAGCCTATGGGAAGCCTGATCAGTTACAGCGGCATTTCCACGAAGGTAAGGGCCATGGAGCGGTGGCGCATCCGGCCGGAGCAGTTTGAGGCCATGGCGGCTCTGGAGAGTGTGCCGGAGGCGGTGCGTTTTCTGCGCTCCATTCCTCCCTATGAGGAGATCTTTTCCGGCGTGGAGGATAAGGAACTGCACCGGGGAAGGATTGAGCAGCTGCTCAACCTGGCACAGTACAGGGATTTTGCCCGGCTGTATCAATTTGCCAACATCAAGCAGAGGCGGTTTCTGGATCTGTATTTCATGCACTATGAGATTGGTATCTTAAAGACCTGCCTGCGCAATGGAGCCGGAAGGCGTGAGGCTGCCCAGGATCTGTCGGGCTTTAAGGAGTTCTTTGACCGCCACTCCTCTCTGGATCTGGTGCAGCTTTCGCAGTGCCGTTCCATTGACGAGGTGATTGCGGGCATTAAGGGCAGCATTTACTACGGGCCTCTTTATGCACTGCGCCAGCAGGGAAACGCTACCCTTCCTGCCTGTGAGACTGCGGTGGATATGCTGTATTTTAAGACGGTGTGGAGGATCAAGGACAAATATCTCTCCGGCCATGAAAGAAAGGATCTGACCCAGTGCTTTGGAACGAGGATGGATATGCTGAACCTTCAGTGGATCTGCCGCGCCAAGAAGTATTATCACCTGCCGGAGGGAGACATCTATGCATTGATTATCCCTATCAGCCTTCATCTGAAAAAGAAGGAGATCCAGGCCATGGCTCAGGCAGAGGAACTGGAGCAGGTTTATGCCGTGATACGAAACAGCTGGTACGGACGCCTTGACATGGGCAGTCTGGAAAACGGACAGAGTCTGGAAGGCCCTGCCAGGGAGATCGTGGACAGGATTTATGAGCTGACCAGCCGTAAGGAGCCTTATTCTGCGGCTGCACTCAATTCTTATCTTTATTTTAAGGAACGGGAGATCGAGAAGATCATCACTATCATCGAGCGGATTCGCTACGGAGTGGCGGCGAACGCATAAAGGGGGTTTTACGACGTGATCGAAAAGATGAAATTCTTGAGTATTACCGGCCCCAGAGAGGACATTGACCGGGTAGTGGACACATACCTGTCCCGCTATGAAATCCACCTGGAAAATGCCCTTTCCGAGCTGAAAACGGTAAAAAACTTGAGACCATATATTGAGGCTAATCCCTATAAGGAGCAGCTGGCCTCAGCCAGAAATCTGATGGAGCGTTTCAGCGGAACGCTGCCGAAGATTCCTGCAAACCGGGGAGAATCCCTTCCTGGAATTAAGGAAGCGGCCTCCTTTGTGGAGCAGCTGAATGAAGAATTAAAAGAACTGACCCAAAAAAGGGAAGAACTGGCGGTTCAGATCCAGGCATTAAAGCAGTCCAAGGATCGGGTGGCCCCGTTTACGGAGTTAAATTACAGTCTGCGGGAGATCCTGGGCTTTAAGTTCATTAAATTCCGTTTTGGCCGTGTTACCAGGGAATATTATGACAAGATCAATAACTATGTGTACGATACCATTGATACGGTGATGTTTAAGTGCCTGGAGGATCCGGAGTATGTCTGGATCGTGTATTTTGTGCCGGATAAGCTGTCTGAAAAAATCGACGCCATCTATGCCTCCATGCACTTTGAGCGTGTGTTTCTGCCCGACGAGTACGAAGGTACGCCCTTAGAGGCAGAGCACGTGCTGGCGGACCGGATCCAGGCTTTAGAGGCCCAGGAGCGGGAGGCCCAGGAAACGGTAAAAACGATTCTGGAGGAGAAGAAAGAGGAGCTTACAGGGGCCTGGATCCGTCTGGAGCGTTTCGGAGTCAATTTTGATGTGCGCAAGCTGGCTGCCTGCACCATGCACGCCTCCAACAACTTCTATATCCTCTGCGGATGGATGACGGAAAGAGATGCCAGGGCCTTCCGAAAAGAAATCGAGGAGGATGCGGATACGTTCTGTATCTTGGAGGACAACCGGGGGAATATTACAAGCACGCCGCCTACGAAGATGAAAAATCCGGGGCTTTTTAAGCCTTTTGAGATGTATGTGGAGATGTACGGCCTTCCCTCCTACAATGAAATCGACCCCACGGTTCTGATTGGAATTACCTATTCTGTTCTCTTTGGCTTTATGTTCGGAGATGCGGGACAGGGCCTTTGCCTTCTGATCGGCGGATTTTTGCTGTATCGTCTTAAAAAAGTCCGGCTGGCGGGCATTATATCCTGCTGCGGTTTCTTCTCTGTTATCTTCGGCCTGTTGTTTGGAAGTATCTTCGGCTTTGAGGATATCATAGACGCCCTGTGGCTCCGCCCCCAGGAGGCGATGACGGATCTGCCGTTTATCGGCCGGCTGAATACGGTGTTTGTGGTGGCGATTGCCATTGGCATGGGAATCATCCTGCTGTGTATGATCCTTAACATTATCAACAGCGTAAGGGCCCATGATACGGAAAAAATATGGTTTGACACCAACGGCGCGGCTGGCCTGGTATTTTACGCCGCTCTTGCTTCTGTGATTGTGCTGTATATGAGCGGGAACCCTCTTCCGGCTACGGCGGTGCTGGTGGTTATGTTCCTGATCCCGCTGGCTGTGATGTTCTTTAAGGAACCTCTTACCGCCATGGTGGAAAAGAAGGCCAAGAAACTTCACGGAGGGGTGGGAATGTTTATTACCCAGGGGATTTTTGAACTCTTTGAAGTGCTTTTAAGCTATTTTTCCAATACCCTTTCCTTTGTCCGGGTAGGCGCCTTTGCAGTGAGCCACGCGGCCATGATGCAGGTAGTTCTGATGCTTGCGGGGGCAGAGGCCGGCGATCCCAACTGGGGCGTTATCATCGGCGGGAATCTGTTCGTCTGCGGCATGGAGGGCCTGATCGTAGGCATCCAGGTACTCCGTCTGGAGTATTATGAACTGTTCAGCCGGTTCTACCGGGGCAGCGGGCGTGCCTTTGAACCTTATGGAAAAACAGAGAAAGCCTGAATCAAATCAATAGAAAAGGAGAATCCATTATGAGTTTATTAGTTAAGATCACATTAAGCGCAGCGCTTATTTTAAGCACCATAGTTCCCTTTGGGGCATTTGCAATAGGAGAAAAGACGAGAGGACGATATAAGGTTGCTCTGGCAGTGAATCTTTTCCTCTTTTTCGGCACCATGATCGTTGCTGCCGTGCTGATGTTTGACGGAAATGCGTTCGCGGCAGAAGGGGCGAAAGAAACGGCCGCTGCGGTTTCCTCGGCGGCCGGAATGGGTTATTTATCCGCAGCGCTGGCAACAGGTCTTTCCTGTCTGGGCGGCGGTATCGCTGTATCTGCGGCAGCCAGCGCCGCTTTGGGAGCCATCAGCGAGGACAGCTCCATTCTTGGTAAATCCCTTATCTTCGTCGGTCTTGCCGAAGGTGTGTGTCTGTACGGACTGATCATTTCCTTTATGATCCTTGGTAAACTCTGATGAAAATGTATCTGATCAGCGACAACATCGACACCTGGACCGGTATGCGGCTGGCAGGTGTGGAAGGGGCGGTCGTCCATGAGAGGGAAGAACTGAAACGGGAGCTTGATAAGGTCCTGGCCGATAAAGACATTGGCATTATCCTGCTGACAGAGAAATTCGGCAGGGAATTTCCGGAACTCATCGATAACGTGAAGCTGGAGAGACGGCTTCCGCTGATTGTGGAGATCCCGGACCGCCATGGCACCGGCCGCAAGCCGGACTTTATCACCTCTTATGTGAACGAAGCCATCGGACTGAAGCTGTAGAGCGCGCCGCAGGGACGTTCAGGCGCATTTTCATAGAGAAAGCAGGTGAAGAGCATGACAACTGAGGAAAAACTGAAACATTTTCAGGAAATCTGCATGACGGATGCAAGGGAAAAAAGCGCCCGTATGCTGGATGACTGCGTCCGTGCGCTGGAAGCGGCTTTTGAGGAGCATAAGGCAGACGCAGAGCGCAGGGCCGCCATGCAGGAAGAAGCCCAGAGAGAGAAACTGGAGCGGGAAAAGAACAAAAAGCTTTCCATTGGCCAGCTGGATCAGAAGCGGGAGATCAGCCGCAGGCAGGAGGAGCTAAAGGATAAGCTTTTTGTGGAAGTAAAGGATATGCTGGCAAATTTTATGGAGACCAGGGAGTATCAGGAGCTTTTGGAAAAGCAGGTTCAGGCCGCAAAGGATTTTGCGGGCGACGAGGCTCTGATCATCTATATGGATCCTTCCGATGAGGATAAGGCCCGCAGACTGGCCCTTCACCACAATGTAACGGTGAAGATCAGCGAGTATTCCTTTAACGGCGGCATCCGTGCAGTGGTTCCGGCCAAGCACGTTCTGATCGACAGCTCCTTTGATACAAAGCTCAAAGAGGCCAGACACGATTTTACATTTGATTTGGGAGGTAAGTAAATGGCTAAGACAGGTGTGATCTACGGGATCAACGGCCCTGTAGTTTCTCTGGAGGGAGATCCCGGATTCCAGATGAACGAAATGGTGTACGTCGGCAGGGAAAATCTGGTAGGCGAAGTCATCGGACTTACCTCGGAAAAGACAACCATTCAGGTATATGAGGAAACCAGCGGCCTAAAGCCGGGAGAGACTGTTACCGGCACCGGCGCGCCTGTGTCCGTGACCCTGGCTCCCGGTATCTTAAACAATATATTTGACGGCATTGAGAGGCCCTTAAGCAAGATCGCCGAGCACAGCGGCTATTCCATCAGCCGCGGCATCAGCGTGGATGCCCTGGATACTTCCAGAAAATGGGATGCCCATATTACTGTAAAGAAGGGCGATCGCCTGATGCCGGGAACCATTATCGCAGAGGTGCCGGAGACACGGGCCATTGTCCATAAGGTCATGGTGCCGCCGGACATGGAGGGCTATGTGACAGAGGTGGTTTCTGACGGCCAGTATACCATCAATGAAATGCTGGTTCGGCTGCAGCTGATGGACGGCTCCGAACGGGAACTGACCATGACCCAGAAATGGCCCATCCGCGTGCCAAGGCCTACAGCCAGACGGTTCTCCGCCACCAGGCCCCTGATCACGGGCCAGCGGATTCTGGATACCATGTTCCCGCTGGCAAAGGGAGGCACAGCGGCCATTCCAGGCGGTTTCGGAACAGGAAAGACCATGACCCAGCACCAGATTGCCAAGTGGTCTGACGCGGATGTGATCATCTATATCGGCTGCGGGGAGCGCGGAAATGAGATGACCCAGGTGCTGGAGGAGTTTTCAGAACTGATCGACCCAAAGAGCGGCAATCCGCTGATGGACCGGACTACTCTGATCGCCAACACATCCAATATGCCGGTAGCGGCCCGGGAGGCCAGCCTGTACGCCGGGCTGACTCTGGCGGAGTATTACAGGGATATGGGCTATCACGTGGCTATTATGGCGGATTCCACCTCCCGATGGGCCGAGGCGCTGCGAGAGCTTTCCGGCCGTCTGGAGGAGATGCCTGCCGAGGAAGGGTTTCCGGCCTATCTGGCCTCTCGTTTGTCGGCTTTTTATGAACGGGCGGGCATGATGCGCAACTTAAACGGCACAGACGGTTCTGTGACCATCATAGGAGCCGTTTCTCCTCAGGGAGGCGATTTCTCCGAACCTGTGACCCAGAATACCAAGCGTTTCGTTCGCTGCTTCTGGGGACTGGACAAGAACCTTTCCTATGCCAGACATTTCCCGGCCATTCACTGGCTCACCAGCTACTCAGAGTATATAAACGACCTGTCGTCCTGGTACATGGACAATGTGGATCAGAAGTTCGTGGATTACCGCAATCGCCTCATGGCCCTGCTGACCCAGGAAAGCAGCCTGATGGAGATTGTAAAGCTGATCGGCTCCGACGTGCTGCCCGACGATCAGAAGCTGGTGCTGGAGATCGCAAGGGTGATCCGTCTTGGCTTTTTGCAGCAGAATGCATTTCACAAGGACGACACCTCTGTTCCGCTTAAGAAACAGTTTAAGATGATGGAGATCATTTTATATCTCTATAAGAAGTCAAAAACACTGATTTCCATGGGGATGCCTATGTCGGTGCTGAAGGAGGATCCCATCTTTGATAAGATCATTTCCATCAAATATGATGTTCCGAATGACCGCCTGGAACTGTTTGATGAGTACCGGGCGCAGGTGGACCGGTTCTATGAAAATGTAGTGGAGCGCAACGCATAAGGAGGATTCAGATGGCAGTTGAATATTTAGGTTTAAGTGAGATCAATGGCCCTCTGGTGGTTCTGGAGGGCGTTCAGAATGCGGCGTATGATGAGATTGTGGAAATGACTGTGGCAGGCAGCACAAAGAAGATCGGCCGCATTATTGAGATATACGGGGATAAGGCGATTATTCAGGTGTTTGAGGGTACGGACGGCATGGCCCTGCGGAACACTCATACAAGGCTGACCGGACATCCCATGGAGATCGCCGTGTCTGCCGAGATGCTGGGGCGAACTTTTAACGGCATCGGTGAACCCATTGACGGTTTGGGCGACATCATTTCCGATGTGCGTCTGGATATCAACGGACAGCCATTAAATCCGGTGTCCAGAGAGTATCCCAGAAACTACATTCGTACGGGTATTTCCGCCATTGACGGCCTTACCACGCTGATTCGCGGGCAGAAACTGCCTATTTTCTCCGGAAACGGCCTTCCTCACGATCAGCTGGCGGCTCAGATCGTACAGCAGGCTTCTCTGGGGGAAGGCTCCGATGAAACGTTTGCCATCGTATTCGGAGCCATGGGCGTTAAGCATGATGTGGCGGATTTCTTTCGCAGAACCTTTGAAGAAAGCGGCGTGTCGGAGCACGTTGCCATGTTTATCAACCTGGCAAACGACCCGGTGGTGGAGCGCCTGATCACGCCCAAGATCGCCCTGACCCTGGCGGAATATCTGGCCTATGAGAAAGGAATGCATATCCTGGTGATTCTGACAGATATGACTTCCTATGCAGAGGCCCTGCGTGAGGTTTCCTCCTCCAAGGGAGAGATTCCGTCCAGAAAGGGGTTTCCGGGTTACCTATACAGTGATCTGGCCTCTCTGTATGAGAGAGCGGGCATTGTGGCAGGGCGTCACGGATCTGTGACCCAGATTCCCATTTTAACCATGCCCAATGACGATATCACCCATCCCATCCCGGATCTGACGGGCTATATCACAGAGGGGCAGATTGTGCTGGAACGGCAGTTAAACAGCCAGTCCATCTATCCGCCCATCAGCGTGCTGCCGTCTCTGTCCCGCCTTATGAAGGACGGAATCGGAGAAGGCTATACCAGGGCGGATCATCAGGACGTGGCCAATCAGCTGTTTTCCTGCTATGCCAAGGTGGGAGACGCAAGGGCATTAGCATCTGTTATTGGAGAGGATGAACTTTCGCCCACGGATAAGAAGTACCTGGAGTTCGGCAGAGAGTTTGAGAGCCGGTTTATCGGCCAGAGCCATTATGAGAACCGGTCTGTAACAGAGACGCTGGATATCGGCTGGGAGCTCCTTCGGATGCTGCCCAGAGAGGAACTGGATCGTATTGATACAAAGATCCTGGATCAGTTTTATGAGAAAAGGTGAGGTGATACAGTATGGATCCCAATACATTTCCCACCAAAGGAAACCTGATCGCGGCGAAAAATTCCCTGAAGCTTGCTGGTATGGGCTATGGCCTTATGGACAAAAAGAGGAATATCCTGATCCGGGAGCTGATGGGGCTGATCGATGAGGCTAAGGGAATCCAGTCGGAGATCGACGCTGTGTTTACCGCAGCCTACAAGGCGCTTCAGGAGGCCAATATCGAACTGGGGATCAATTATGTCCAGGAGATCGGTATGTCCATACCCATAGATGAGGGTGTGGGGATCAAGGCGCGCAGCATTATGGGGACGGAGATTCCTCTTGTCCGCCATGAGTCGGGCCCCATGGAGGTGGCCTACGGCTTCAACAATACGTCTGAGTCTCTGGACATTGCCAGACAGCATTTTGAGCGGGTGAAGGAGCTGACTATTAAGCTGTCCATGGTGGAAAATTCTGCCTATCGGCTGGCAAACTCCATCAAAAAAACGCAGAAGCGGGCCAATGCCTTAAAAAACATCACAATTCCCCATTATCAGGAGTTGTCAAAGTCTATTTCTGACGCCCTGGAAGAGAAGGAACGGGAGGAATTTACCCGCCTTAAGGTCATAAAGCGGATGAAGGATTAAAGGGTGGGCAGCTATGGTGAAAAACCGCTGCAAAAGGCACGAAAAACCTTGACAAATCTTAGCAAAACAGATATAAATGATAGGGTATAAATTGACATTACCATCAGAACGGGATCCTGAATCTTACGCAGATGGGATCCGCCTCCTAAAGGAGCGCGGTTCTGTTTCAGGTTTCCCATCATCTAGGAGGAAAAATTGATGAATAAGACAGAATTAATCGCAGCAGTTGCTGAGAAGGCAGAGATTTCCAAGAAGGATGCTGAGAAGGCAGTTAAGGCGTTCACAGATGTTGTAACTGAGGAATTAGTAAACGGCGGCAAAGTACAGATCGTTGGCTTTGGCAACTTTGAGGTTGCTGAGAGACCTGCAAGAGAGGGAAGAAATCCCAAGACCGGCGAGGTTATGACCATCGCAGCTTCCAAGTCTCCAAAGTTCAAGGCTGGCAAGGCTTTTAAGGATGAGGTTAATAAATAATTCATGAGACTTGATAAGTTTCTTAAGGTCTCCCGTCTGATCAAGCGCAGGACCGTGGCAAACGAGGCCTGCGATGCAGGACGCGTCCTGGTCAATGACAAACCGGCCAAGGCCTCTTTAAATGTAAAGACAGGCGATATCATCGAGATCCAGTTTGGAGCCAGGGCAGTAAGAGCCGAGGTGCTGGATGTCCAGGAGACCGTTAAAAAGGATGATGCAAAGGAGCTGTTTAGGTATCTGTAAGAGCGGTTTCGCTTCGGTATAAAACAGGTCATCATACGGCTTGTGGTATAGAAATGCCCGCCTCCCCATATATTTATTTTAAGGGACTGCCCTTACGATGAATATATGGGGAGGTTTTTGTATGGAAGAAAAACTGGGCGCGGCAAGACCCCACCGTCTGACCATTCAGGACCGGAAACTGGCGGGGATTACCGGCGTATCGGACTGTGTATCCTTTGATGAAAATGAGGTGGTGCTGGATACGGATATGGGCCTTTTGACTATTCGGGGAAAGGATCTCCATGTGAACCGGCTTACCCTGGAAAAAGGGGAGGTGGATCTGGAAGGGACGGTGGAAAGCTTTGTCTACAGCTCCAACGAGGCCCTGCGCCGGTCCGGGGAATCTATTTTTACCCGGCTCTTTAAGTAGAGGAGGGAGCGTTTTGAGCGAGCGGATTTATTATGAGCTGCTGCTGACGGCCCTCAGCCTGATCACCGGCGGATGGCTGATGGCAGTGTATGACGGTTTTCGTTTCCTTCGTATCCTGATCCGGCATAATTCTCTGTTTGTGGGGGTCGAAGACTTTTTTTACTGGATCTACGCAGGGGGAGCGGTATTTATGCTGCTTTATGAGCAGAACAATGGGGCTTTTCGTTTCTATGCAGTAGCGGGGGTGTTTCTGGGGATGGTTTTTTACGACCGTTTTGTAAGCCGATTTTTCTTCCGGTGCTTGAAAAAGATACATAAATGGTTTAAAATGATAACAAAGGGCGTTCTCACCCGCTGAATGCCCGGTTTTGCAGAAATCAGGAGAGCAGTTCATGGGATCTTATGGAAGATCAAAGCGTGCAAGACGCGGCAAATGGGAGAATCGTATGGCGATCTTAGGCATAACTATGGTGGTCATTTCTCTTGCTGTGGCTGTAAACGCCAAGGGAGCTTCTCTAAGGCAGACAGAACTGGATTATCAGCAGAAGGAAGAGGAACTGACCCGCAAGGTGCAGGATGAAGAGAACCGCACCAAGGAGCTGGAAGAATACAAGGTCTATGTCCAGACCAAGCAGTATGCCGAGGAGGTAGCCAAGGAAAAGCTGGGTCTGGTAAACCCGGATGAGATTCTTTTAAAACCCAAACAATAGGGAGGATGTCGAAAATGGTCGAAGGATTTTCCCTTACAGCCAACTGAATACGACAGATATTTCCCCTCTGGTCCGCGTATACTGGATAAGAGATGGGCTTTTCAGGAGTACCAGGCCCATCCGCGCAGATTGGAGGGATTTTTTTGTTGTCAGGAAAACAGGAAGTAAGAGTGAGATCCGATGTGAATTATTATACGGCCAGAAAGCTAGAGGACATGGCACGCTCCATGGAACGGCTGGCAAAGGCCTTTGATGAAGGAATGGGAAAGGAGTCCGGCCTCACAAGAGACGATGGTCTGGCAGCCATGGAGACGTCGGCGGCCATGGTGTGCGGGGACTGCAGTCAGTGTGGGATCTACATGGACAGCCGGAGGGAGGACAGCTATTACCTCTACTACCTCCTTCGTGCCTTTGAACAGAAGGGGCAGATCGAAAAGGAGGATATGCCTAAGCTTTTTCAGGCTGACTGCCGTAAGAAGGAGGATTATCTGTCCCAGTTAAACCGCAGTCTGGCCCGCGCTACCATGAACCTTTCCTGGAAAAACCGTTTTTTGGAGAGTCGCGATGCTGTGGTGTCCCAGTTTCGGGAGATGTCCCTGATTCTGGGGGAGTTTTCCCATCAGATCGACCAGGCGGCGGATGTGACGTCCGAGTATGGATACATAATGAAAAAGCTGTTCCGCCGGTGCCATGTGGCGGTGGAAAATATGCTGATCCTGGAGTATGAGAGCGGACGCAGGGAGGCCTATGTGACGGCAAGAACCACCAATGGCAGGTGCATGACGGCAAAGGATGCGGCGGGTCTTATGGGAGAGGTGGTGCCGGGAACAAAATGGAATCCCGCAAGGGACAGCCGGAGCATCATTACAAGGCAGACGGGAACCGTCCGGTTTGAGGAGGAGGGAGAATATCAGCTGCTCTATGGAGCGGCCAGAGTGCCAAGGCAGGGAGAGCGCTATTCGGGAGATAACTATACCTTTTGTGAGAGCCCCGGCAGTCAGGCGATGATCAGTCTTTGCGACGGCATGGGCTGCGGGGAGCAGGCGGGCCAGGAAAGCCGGCAGGTGGTAGAGCTGACAGAAGGGCTCCTGGAGGCAGGGTTCGGTCCCAGGGCGGCCTTTAAGCTGGTGAATACGGTACTTCTGCTTGCGGGGGCGGAGCAGCATCCGGCGGCGCTGGATGTAAGTTGTGTGGATCTGTATACCGGGGTGCTGGATGTGATGAAGCTGGGAGCTGCGCCTACCTTTGTGCTGGGCCAGGAGGGCGCTGAGGTGCTGGAGGCGGGTCAGGTGCCCGCAGGGATCCTGAACGGGGCGGAGCCGGTAATGCTTTCCAGAAAACTCTGGGACGGGGATCATGTGATCATGGTGACAGACGGGGTGTTGGACGCGCTGCCGGGAGAGGATAAGGAGCAGGCGATGTGTCAGTATCTGGAAAGCATGGAGTTTATGACGCCCCAGGAGATGGCGGAGCAGATTCTGGAGTTTGCCCTGTCCTTTGTGCCCGGAGCCAGAGATGATATGACAGTTCTTACGGCTGCCATCTGGAAGAAGGAGTGACAAAGCCTCTTAAAACTAAAAGGATTTTTGGAAAAAACTTGCCTTTGAACAGAAGAGCCGTTATAGTTAGAGCGTATGGAAAAATGATTTTCAATGATATACCAGGAGCAAAAAGAAACCATGGACAAGCTGACATACAGGGTCAGAGAGACCATTGAGGAACATCATATGCTGGAGACGGGAGACCGGGTCATCGCCGCTCTTTCAGGAGGGGCTGACTCTGTCTGTCTTCTGAGCATTTTGACCCGGCTTCGTGAAAGCCTGGGCATCCGCCTGCGGGCTGTCCATATCCACCATGGGCTGCGGGGGGACGAGGCGGACCGGGATGGCCGGTTTGCCGCACAGATCTGCAGAGAGCTTTCGGTGCCCTTTTCACTGATAAAGGCAGATGTAAAGGGACTGGCGGCCAGAGAGGGGCTGTCGCAGGAGGAAGCGGGGCGGATCCTGCGGTATGAGTACTTCCACGAACAAGGAAAGAAATGGGAAAACGAGGCGTCAGAGGGAACGGAGGAACCGGGGAAAAGAGCTGCCGTTAAAATTGCGGTGGCCCACCACAGCAATGATCAGGCGGAAACCATTCTTCACAACCTGTTTCGCGGCAGCGGCCTTGGGGGATTAAAAGGGATTCCCTATGTACGGGGGAACGTGATCCGGCCCCTTTTGGATGTGAGCCGGGAGGACATAGTAGCGTATTTGATGGAACGGGGGCTTTCATGGGTGGAGGATTCCACCAATCACACAGATCACTATACCCGCAACCGCATCCGGCTTGAGATTCTTCCCGCTGTGGAGGAAAAGGTCAATCCCGGCGCAGGGGCTAATGTGCTGCGGATGGGAAAGCTGGCCGGAATGGCGGATGCGTATCTGAAGGAACAGTCCGCAGAGTGGATTAAGAAATGGACCTGGCAGACGCCGGAGGATAGGACAGGCTGTAAGATAGGGCAGGCGGCGGATGCAAAAGCTTCCCGCGCCCATTGCGTCTTTCTTCCGGAAGCGGCCTTTCGGGCCGCAGCTCCTGTGCTGCAGCTGTACGTTGTGATGGAGCTTTTAAAGCATCTGGCCGGGTCGGCGAGGGATCTGGGGCTGATCCATGCAGAAGCAGCACAGGCGCTGTTTGACCGGCAGCCGGGACGCCGAATCGAGCTTCCCTACGGGCTGGGCGCTGTCCGGGAATATGGCGGGATCCTTCTGGGACGCCAAACGGCTATTTTCGGTCTGGCATTGGATCCGTCTCCTGTACTGTCCCCCGTTTTTACCGTATTTCCTTACAAAAAAGGCGCGCCAATTCCTAAAAATATGTATACGAAATGGTTTGACTGTGATAAAATAAAGGGTACGCCCGTCATCAGAACCAGACAGCCCGGAGACTATCTGGCTCTTTCGGAGGGAGTCCACAAGCCCCTGCGCAGATATATGATCGATGAAAAGATCCCATCCGGGCTCAGGGACAGGATCCCCCTTCTGGCAGACGGAAGTCATGTGATGTGGGTGATCGGATACCGCATCAGCAGTGATTATAAGATCAGCGCGCTTACAGAACGCGTATTTCAGGCAGAGATCCCGGCAGGCGACAGGCCGGGACTGCCCCGGAAAAAAGAAGAATATGAAAAGAAAACGGAGGATAAGACGATGGCAGATAAGATCCGTGTATTGCTCACAGAGGAAGAAGTGGAGAAGAGGATCAATGAAGTGGCAGAGATCATTAACAGGGATTACCAGGGAAAGGAGATCCATTTGATCTGTATTTTAAAGGGAGGCGTATTCTTTACCTGTGAACTGGCAAAGAGGCTGACAGCGCCTGTATCCATGGATTTCATGTCTGTATCCAGCTACGGCGCAGGCACCGTATCCAGCGGTGTGGTGCGTATTATCAAGGATCTGGACGAGCCCCTGGAGGGAAAAAACGTCCTGATTGTTGAGGATATTATTGATTCCGGCCGCACCCTGGCGTACCTGATCGAGGTATTAAAACAGAGAGGGCCGGCAGATATCCGTCTGTGCACTCTGCTTGACAAGCCGGAACGCCGTGTAAAGAAGCAGGTAAAGGTGGATTACACCTGTTTCACCATTCCTGATGAGTTCGTAGTAGGCTATGGGCTGGATTATGACCAGAAATACAGAAACCTTCCCTATATCGGAGTGGTAGAGCAGGAAGGCTGAGGGGACAGTGCAGGGTTTCCTGCCGGGTACCGATTATTATATTTGACTTAAGGAGGCAGTTCGTTGAGACAGCAGCAGACATTCAGAGGATTTGTATTTCTCCTTATGATGCTGGTTCTTCTGGCTGTGGCGTTTAAATATACCGCTACGGCAAGAACAGAAGATAAGCTTACCCATGAGGAATTTTTGCAGGTTCTCGACACACAGAAGGTAGAAGAGGCAGTAATCAGCCAGAACCCCCAGGCGCCCACCGGTGTTGTTACCCTTACGCTGGACGGCAATCGGGTGGCAAGACAGAATGTTTCCGATGTAAAGGAGGCAGAGCAGCTTCTAAAGGAGCACAATATTGACTATTCGCTGGAGGGCGTTCCCCAGGAAAGCACGATGCTGACCATTGTGATGCCGTTTATGCTTTCCATCGTTGTGGTTGTTGTGATCATTATGGTGATGAACCGCAGCGCATCCGGCGGCGGAGCCAATTCCAGGATGATGAATTTTGGCCGGAGCCGTGCAAGGCTCAGCCGTGACAGTAAAGTGAATTTCTCCCGAGTGGCTGGTTTGGAGGAGGAGAAGGAAGAGCTGGAAGAGGTGGTGGATTTCTTAAAGAATCCTCAGAAATACACCAGTGTGGGCGCAAGAATCCCCAAGGGACTTCTTCTTGTAGGCCCGCCCGGAACGGGTAAGACCCTCCTTGCAAAAGCAGTAGCCGGGGAAGCAGGCGTTCCGTTTTTCTCTATTTCCGGTTCTGATTTTGTGGAAATGTTCGTAGGCGTAGGTGCATCCCGTGTCCGTGACCTGTTTGAAGAGGCTAAGAAAAACGCTCCCTGTATCGTGTTTATCGATGAGATCGACGCAGTGGCGCGCCGAAGGGGAACCGGCATGGGCGGCGGCCATGATGAGAGGGAGCAGACCTTAAACCAGCTTCTGGTTGAGATGGACGGTTTTGGTGTTAATGAAGGCATCATCGTTATGGCCGCCACCAACCGGGTGGATATTCTGGATCCCGCCATTCTGCGTCCGGGCCGTTTTGACCGGAAGGTAGCTGTAGGGCGGCCGGATGTAAAGGGCCGTGAGGAGATTTTAAAGGTGCACTCCAAGGAAAAGCCTCTCAGCGAGGACGTGGATCTGCACCGGGTTGCTCAGACGACCTCCGGTTTTACGGGAGCGGATCTGGAAAACCTGATGAACGAGGCAGCCATTCTCTCCGCAAGGGAGAACCGCCGTTTTATCCGTCAGAATGATATCGACCGCGCCTTTGTGAAGGTAGGGATCGGCGCTGAGAAGAGGAGTAAGATCATTTCCGAAAAGGATAAGAAGATCACAGCATACCATGAGGCGGGCCATGCCATCCTCTTCCATGTGCTGCCGGATGTGGGGCCGGTTCACACGGTTTCCATCATCCCTACCGGCGTAGGGGCCGCAGGCTATACCATGCCCCTTCCGGAGAAGGATGAGATGTTCAACACCAGAGGCCGTATGCTCCAGGACATTATGGTAGATCTGGGCGGACGGATCGCCGAGGAACTGATCTTTAAGGATGTAACCACCGGCGCGTCCCAGGATATCAAACAGGCCACTCAGCTTGCAAGAGCCATGGTAACTCAGTACGGTATGTCTGAGCGGGTAGGTATGATTCAGTATGGCAGCGATGATGATGAGGTATTTATCGGCCGTGATCTGGCGCATACCAAGTCCTATGGCAATGAGATGGCAGATGTGATTGATGAGGAGGTAAAGCGGATCGTAGATGAATGCTATGCCAAGGCAAAGGAGATAATCTGCGGTCATGAGGATGTGCTTCATTCCTGTGCGGCCCTTCTGATTGAGAAGGAAAAGATCGGCCAGGAAGAGTTTGAAGCATTATTTGCACAGAAGGAAGTTACTGTGTAGACGCCTGATTGTTATCTGCTGCGGTGAGAACTGTTTAAAAAGCGCCGTCTGCAGGCGGGAGATGAAGGATTCTCCTGTCTGTGGGCGGTATTTTTGTGCCGGCAGCGGTTACAGACGCCGCGTGACAGACAAAAATCTCAGGGTGCGTTTTTCTGTAAGCAAAAAAACGGGGGGAGAATGGAAATTTAAAAACACGATTGTTATTTTGACAGCAAAATGGGCTTAAAAAAGTGTATATTTGTGCACACTTTTTCCGGCGCCTGTGCTATTATAATAGACGTAACCCCCCCAATACATTATATAGTTTTTGCTACACCCCATAAGAAACGAAATACCTTCTCCTGAAAAGCCTGGCTACCCCGCCAGGCTTTTCGCATACTTCCCGTTAAGGCACGGTTGAGATTAACATCAAATGTTTTTCTTGTGTATTTAAAGCAATTCAGATAAAATGGTAATAATGGCAACAAAGGTTTTGGACAGTAAACAGCATAAAAAGGTAAGGAAACCATTGTGGGAGAGAATATAAAAGATCAGATGAACCAGGACGCGCTGTTTTCCGCAGAAACGGAGGACTACCGCAGCCCCATGGAGCCGGAGGCCGGCCAGGAGGTCTGTCTGCGGATGCGCACTGCAAAGGATGATGCAGACCATGTTTATTATATAGAGGGCGAAAATGAGGTTCCAATGGAAAAGGCAGCCTCAGATGAATACTTTGACTATTATGAGCACAGGATCACAGCGTCTGCGGATCAGGTGCTTTATCATTTTAAAGTACAAAAGGGACAGGAAATATGCCTGTATAACCGCCTGGGTTCTGGAGGAGATGGCCGGCCGGAGTTTGATTTTAAGATCACTCCGGGCTTTCACACGCCGGACTGGGCTAAGGGGGCGGTGATGTACCAGATTTTTACAGATCGTTTTTGCAACGGAGATCCCGACAATGATGTAGAGTCTGGGGAGTATGTTTACATCGGAGAGCCTGTGTGTCGTGTGACGGACTGGAGAAAAAATCCTTCTGCCATGGATGTAGGCCGTTTTTATGGAGGAGATCTGCAGGGCGTTTGGGATAAGCTGGATTACATTCAGAGCCTTGGGGTAGAGGCCATTTATCTGAATCCTGTGTTTGTATCTCCCTCCAACCACAAATACGACTGCCAGGACTACGAGCATATCGATCCCCATTTTGGCCGGATTGTCAGGGACGGCGGTTCTCTGGTAGATCCAAACAGTACGGACAACAGACAGGCAGAGTGCTATGTGGTTCGGACGGCTGACAGGGAAAATCTGGAAGCAAGCGACGCGCTGTTTGCAGAGCTGGTAAAAGAAATCCACAGCCGGGGGATGAAGGTGATCCTGGACGGTGTGTTTAATCACTGCGGCTCCTTTAATAAGTGGCTGGATGCGGAAGAGATCTATGAGTGTTCTGGCGGCTATGAGCCGGGAGCCTATATTTCCAAGGACAGTCCTTACCACAGCTTTTTTCAGTTTCATGATGACAGCGACGGCGCCTGGCCGGGCAATAAGACCTATGACGGCTGGTGGGGCCACGATACACTGCCGAAACTGAACTATGAAGGATCTGAAAAGCTGGTGCGCTACATTTTAAATGTGGCCCGGAAATGGATCTCTCCGCCCTACAGCGTGGACGGCTGGCGTCTGGATGTGGCTGCAGATCTGGGCCACACGGCGGAGTACAATCATGAATTCTGGCAGATGTTTCGCCATGCGGTAAAGGAGATCAACCCTGAGGCGCTGATCATGGCGGAGCACTACGGAGACCCTTCTGGCTGGCTTCAGGGCGATCAGTGGGACTCTATTATGAATTATGACGCGTTTATGGAGCCGGTAACCTGGTTTCTGACCGGAATGGAAAAACACAGCGATGGCTGCAATGAAGCTCTTTATGGGGATGGAGCGGCCTTTTTTGATGCTATGAGCTACCATATGAGCCGTATGCAGACTAATACGATCCTCACAGCCATGAATCAGCTCTCCAATCACGACCATTCCCGTTTCCTTACCCGCACCAACCAGATGGTGGGACGGATCGGCAGCATGGGGGCGGAACGTGCCTCGGAGAACGTGAAAAAATCCGTGCTCCGGGAAGCTGTAGTCATCCAGATGACCTGGCCCGGTGCGCCCACCCTGTATTACGGAGATGAGGCCGGTGTCTGCGGATGGACGGACCCGGACAGCAGGAGGACGTATCCCTGGGGGAGAGAGGATCTGGAACTGATTGAGTTCCACCGATATATGGCGGGCCTTCATAAGCAGAACCCTGCTTTGAAAAAAGGGGCGGTGAAGCCTTTGTATGCAGGATACCAGCAGATCGCTTATGGAAGGATGTGCGGGCGGTATCAGACGGTAACCGTTATTTCCAACCTCCCGGAACCAGCAAAGATGGAGATACCGGTATGGCAGCTTGGCATTACCGATGATATGATTCTGGGACGGCCCATTTTGACTACAGAAGAGGGATATAATGCAGGAATTGTATTCTACCGGGCAGAAAATGGAATGCTGAAGGTGACGATGCCCTCATGCAGCGGAGCGGTATTTGTATCACGGCCGGAGGAGTTTTATCCAGTGATGGAATCGCGGTTTGCGGGAGAAGATGGGGATAGGGTGACAGAGACGGCAAATGAGTGAAAAACAGGGATCGAAAGAACATTGAAACAGATGTACTTTCGATCCTCTTTTTAGCTGTAATATCGGCCCGCCCTACCGCCCGGAAAAAATAGCCGCAGCAACCGGCTGCATATCGCTGATCCACTCCTGCTGTTTTGCATCATAATACTTGGTATCGGCGTTTACCGCAAAGGGAATGTGGGCGGCAGTCAGCGCAGATGTCATGTATGAGGCAAAGGCAGTCTGCTCTTCTGCGGAATAGGAATTTCCCTTATTATAATTTCCTGGCATCCAGGCACCGACCCATGTAGGGACTCCCGTCTGCGCCTGCCAGCTGAGAGCGGCATTGATTTTATCCGTAATCAGCTTCTTTTCCTCATCGGTTCCGGTAGTCCACTTTTTCTTTTCATTCACTTTATCCGGCCCGGAGGCGTAGAAATGCCATTCAGCCATTAAATAGCCATTGTGGGCAGAAGGGATTTTTAATTCGTGAAGATAGTATGGGTCGGAACGAAGCCTTGGGGAGATGATGACGATTCGGGAGGGATTGGTCTGCCGGATAGCGGAAACGGTCTGCTCATAAAGCTGATTTAAAGCCTCTGGAAGCTGGTTGACCGCATCGGAGGCTTCGATCATCAGATCAAAGGCCAGCAGGTGGGAGCTGTCTTGATAATGCTCTGCCATAGCTGTCCACCATGCGGTGACGTGATCCATGGTTTCCTGGCAGGGATTTTCTTTGAACGCATGGGCCTGATATGCCAGAATAGGGATGATTCCGTTGTTCAGGCAGTCATTGATCTGCTGATCCAAAGAGGCGAGAAGTTCAGCAGAAATATCATCTTTAACGCGGATCCTGACATGGCTGACGCCGGCCGCCTTAAAATCCTTTACCATCTGCTCACTGTAGGACGCGGTCTGTTTTGGAAATTCAGACCATGTGACATCCAGGCCTTTTCCCAGCATAGACTGATAAAACCATGGGGAAACAGCCTGATCTCCGCTTTTTCCCAGCGGTTCGATCCATGCGCCGTCAGAGCCCACCACATATCCGTCGGGCGTCATGGTACTGGATTTCATATACCCGTCTGGGCCAAAATAATACCACCGCGAATCACTGTCCTGATACCAGGTACTTTTCATATGATCTCCACTGTCAGTTTTGTATTTCCATCCGTTCTGATCCTGCTGCCATTGGCCGGCATAGGAGGAGAAAGAAAGGGCAAGCTGTATTGCGGCGAGACATACGGCAAATGTTCGTTTTTTCATGTGAGTAACCTCCCTGTTTAAGATGTTTTTATTGTACAGAATACGGCCCGGTTGTTTCAAGAAGTTTTATGTGGCAGAAATGTGGCAGAGGTTTACGATTTTATGACAGCATGATATGCTTAGTAAAGAGAATGTGAATAGTTACTGTGGAAATAAGGAGAACGGTATGCAGAAACTGATCTATATAGCGGATGATGAGGAAAATATCCGTCTTATGATGCAGACTTTTTTAGAAAGCGAGGGATATTTGGTTCGGACATTTGAGAATGGGAGAGGGATCCGGCAGGCTGCTGCAAAGAAAAAGCCGGATATGATCATTCTGGACATTATGATGCCTGGAGAGGACGGGCTTAGTCTGTGCACTTTTTTTCGGAAGGAGAGCGGGATTCCCATCATTATCGTATCGGCAAAGGACAGTCCTTTGGATCGGGTAACGGGATTTACTCTGGGAGGAGATGACTATATAACCAAGCCGTTTCTGCCATTGGAGTTTCTGGCAAGAGTAAAGGCCCTGTTTCGCAGAGTGGAGCTGTCATCCAGAGAGGGCACGGTTTCCAGAGAAGGGTTTCAGTGTGGAAATCTCTCGCTGTATCCGGGTGAAAGGCGCGTTATGGTAGGGGATGAGGCGTTTCCGGCAACGCGGACAGAATTTGATTTTCTGCAGTATTTGATGGAACGGAAGGAAATGGCAGTTTCAAAAGAAGAAATTCTGAAATATGTATGGCAATGCTGCTGTGCAAAGGAGGAGCAGAGGATGCCGGACGATCTGATGAAACGCCTTAGAAAAAAGCTGAAAAACGCTCAGTCCACCGCAAGGGTAGAAACGGTTTGGGGATACGGATACCGGCTGACAGAGCGGCAGCAGAAAATCTGAAAGGAGCATTGATGGGAAAGCATATTCATACGCGGATTTTTCTGCTGGTTCTGGCGGTCATCCTGTTTTTGACGTTGGGAGCCGGGCTGATTTTTTCGGCATCATCTGCAAGATATGTGGAATACGCTGCCCGGCGGGATGGAGAAGCTATGATTTCCATGGTGGAAAAGATCGTGAAAGATATGTGCTGGAAAGAAACGGGTCGGCAGTCTGCAAAGGAAGAACGGGAAGGTTCCAAAAGGATCCTTCAAAAGGTAAAGGAAACCATTAAAGAGGAGGCTTTTGATGGGAAACTTCTGGTTTTTAACTCAAAGTATCGCCTGGTTTACCCGGAAACATATGAGGAGGGAGAGCTTCCCGATGCATTGACACAGCGCTGCCAGGAAATATTAAAGCAGGGCGGGAATGTGAGGCCTGAAAGAGTGCAGATAGAAAATAAGTCATGGAATTTGCAATGTTTCACGCTGGATACGGTCCATTCTGTCCGAGCAAAGTATTTTATTGCAGCAGTGCCTGCGCCGGACATGGATATTTTCTGGGACGCGGTCCGACAGCTTATGTGGGGGGTCCTGACCGCTGCGGCAGCTGCTGCATCCGTACTGGCCTGGCTGATTTCAAAGAGCATTTCCAGGCCGCTGCAAAAGCTCTGCAGTCAGATTCAAATGGCGGGAGAGGGGCGCAGCGCACAGATCAACGAGATCTATTCGCTTTCGGAGCTGGAAACCCTGAAACGGTCTTATAATCAGATGGAGAGCAAAATAAGAGAAAAAGAAGAAGAAAAAAAGCGTTTTTTTCAAAATGTTTCCCATGACCTGAAAACGCCTCTGGCTTCCATTACCGGCTACGCCCAGGGGATTTCCTGCGGCATCATAGAGGACGGGCAAAAGGCGGCAGGAATTATTCTGACAGAAAGTATTCGTATGACAGAGCTGGTGGAGAGTATTCTGTCACTGACAAAAATGGACAATCAGGAACTGGAGCTGCATATTACAGAGGTGGATCTGGTTGAATTTGTGGATGAGTGTCTGGAGGCGCTGCGGGGGATCAGGATATCGTGCGAGCTTTGCCTTGCGTGTGAGGAACAGGAATTGCCGATAGAGACAGATCCAAAACTTCTGGAGCGGATTCTTCAGAATATAATTTCCAACTCATTCCGCTACGCAGAAACAACGATTGCGATTCGTCTGAAAGACACGAGCGATGGGGTGTTGATTCTCGTAGAGGACGATGGCCAAGGATTTGACAAAGAGGATCTGCCGCATATATTTGAGCGTTTTTATAAAGGAAAGGGAGGAAAAACGGGGATCGGACTTTCGGTGGTGTGGGCGGGAGTTTGCTATTTGGGCGGAACAGTGGAAGCGGGAAATCGGAACCCTCCCTCAAAGGGCGCGTATTACTGTATACGGCTTCCGAAAACATTCAGGCGGGAGGAATGACGGCATATATCAATTTGCACAGAAATATGCGTATGTCAGCCAGCTTGCAGCACATACTTCCGTACAAATTGCCGCAAGGCTGAACCGTTACGGAAAATCAGGCCGTCGGCCAGGAGAAAGCCGGAGCATAAAAAAACTCCTGTCTCTCAACGAGACAGGAGTTTTCAGACTGTAGACAAAGTCCCGGCAAAAGCCGGGCTTTTCTACATTTATAACCGT
>OBWJ01000120.1_pt1 | contig 80575 bp, 68 predicted proteins | sample 1495181 | NCBI WGS metagenome assembly OBWJ01 (sample SAMEA2580041, study PRJEB22360) | human gut metagenome
TGCAGTCGGTAGATGCCCAAACGGTGCAACAGTGGATTGGCGGCGATGGCACGGTCGAGCCACTCGGTTGTTTCGCCGATGTCGTCACCGGCCGTGATCAGGGCATAACAAAACCGCGCTCTTGTCTCCTCTCGTGCCAACAGCGACCGCATGAGCCATTCGCCCTTCAGGTCTTCGTCGTCAAGTTCGTGTTCGGTAGTGAGCCGGACACTCAAGTGCTCTACGAACCGGCGTACGGGAAGTGGTGGCCGCCAACCATGTACGGGAAAGGCGAAACCTATCCGCTCGGTGGGAGAGAGCTCAAAGCGACAGTCGCCCGACAGGGCTTCGGCGATGGACACCAACCGCTCCTGTGTGGCTTTGGCCACGCGTTGCGCCGCCCATCTCGTGTTGCCTGTGGCTGAGAAATAGAATATCACGTTGCAAATTTACGAATAATTTTGGATTTATCCATGTGCTTTGACCGAATTATTGGTGCGTGATACCGTTTCGCGGAGAGTAAAGTTTAAATCGCTCCACTACACAATATTGATAAGTGCAAGCAAAGTGCATGGAACTCGTGCATATTGAAGACATGTATAAAGAGCTGTTGACGGAGGAGGAAAGTTATTCATACCTCATCGACTTAGCAGGATGGATGTGCGAGATGAGGAAACTCGGAATCACAAGCATGAGGATGCAGAGGAGGAGGGTGACAACGTTGATAAGGGCGATGAGCAACCAGTTGAACTCCACCGGAACGGTGCTCACGTAGTAGGTTTGGGCATCGAGTTTCACGAGTCCCGTGAAGTGTTGCAGGGCCAGCAGACCAAGTCCCAGTGCATTGCCCCACAGCAGTCCGCGGCCGATGATGAACACGGCAAACCACATGAACGTGTGGCGGATGGTGCGGTTGCGCGCCCCCAAGGCTTTGAGCACACCTATCATGTTTGTGCGTTCAAGAATGATGATGAGCAGGCCGCTGATCATTGTCACACCGGCCACGGCAACCATGAGGGCCAGAATGATCCACACGTTGAGGTCCATGAGACCCAGCCATGAGAATATCTGCGGGTTGAGTTCCTTGACGTTGGCACTGGAGTAGGTCTCGCCGTAATGATCCACGGTGCGGTTCACCTTGCGCGTCACCCGGGCGGATACCTCGTCGAGCCGGTCGAAATCGCTGATAGTCAGTTCGGCCCCGCTTGCTTGGTCGGGTTCCCACCCATTGAGTTTCACGACGGTGTAGAGGTCGGTGTAGCACATCACCTCATCGTAGCGTTTGAGATTGGTCTCATAGATGCCTGCGATGGTAAACCGCCGGGCCCTCACGCCATTGTGATCGATGAAGTAGGCAAACACTTTCTGTCCGCAGTGCAGGTTGAGTTTGTCTGCCATGATGCGCGACACGAGCAACCTGTTGCTGCTCGCTGTGTCAGAGAAGCGGGGTATGCTGCCAGTCACCATATTGCTGTGGAGGAATGTGCTGTCGAAGTCGGGCCCCACGCCTTTGAAAGCCACGCCGAGAAAATCGTCGTCGGTCTTGATGATGCCTTGCTTCACGGCGTAACGCTGCACGTGGGCCACTCCCTTGATGTTTCGCAGCACGCTCGTCATGGAGTCGTTCATCACCACAGGGTATTGTTCGCCCATTTGCAAGGTCATGAAGTCGGCCACCTGTATGTGGCTGCCAAACCCCGTCACCTTGTCTCGGATGGTGTGCTTGAAGCCCAGCACCACGCTCACCGAGACGAGCATCACAGCCAGTCCTATGGCCACACCGAGCGTGGCAATGCATATGGCCGGTCGCGACACCTTGCGCTTGCCGTTGTCATCGGAGAAAATGCGGCGGGCTAAGAAAAAGGGGAGGGCCCTGCCGACCCCACCCCGGCCCTCCCCTGCAGGGGAGGGAGAAGCCAACCTGCTATCCGGCTTGTCATTGCTTGCAGGAGAGGTGTTGGATGTGTGGGAGATGTTCCTTGTTGACAATGTGTTATATCTTATAGAGGAAATGGCATGATAAGACCCCACTCCGGCCCTCCCCTGCAGGGGAGGGAGAAGCCAACCTGCTATCCGGCTTGTCATTGCTTGCAGGAGAGGTGTTGGACGTGTGGGAGATGTTCCTTGTTGACAAGAGGTGTTGGTGCAATTTCAGCAGGATTTGTCCTGTCGGCTCCCTCCCCTGCAGGGGAGGGTCGGGGTGGGGTCTGTCAGGGTCTTCGAGGTCAGTCTTTCTTGTTATACTCCTCCAATGCCTTACGCAGTACGACGAGTGCGCGTTCCAAATCATGTTTCTTGAGCACGTAGGCGATGCGCACCTGGTCGATGCCGGCTCCGGGCGTGGTGTAGAATCCTGCGGCAGGGGCCATCATCACCGTTTCACCCTCGTAGTTGAAGTCTTTCAGACACCACCGGCAGAACTTTTCCGCATCGTCCACAGGCAACTTGGCCACCGTGTAGAAAGCTCCCATCGGTATGGGAGAGTACACGCCCGGTATGCGGTTGAGTCCGTCGATGAGACATTTGCGACGCTCCACATACTCGTCGTACACATCACGATAATACTCCTCGGGAGCATCAAGCGATGCTTCGGCCACGATTTGTCCGATGAGGGGAGGGGAGAGGCGCGCCTGACAGAATTTCATCACGGCCTGGCGCACGCGCTCGTTCTTGGTGATGAGCGCGCCGATGCGTATGCCACACTCCGAATAACGTTTCGATACGGAGTCGATGAGTATTACATTTTGCTCGATGCCTTCAAGGTGGCAGGCCGAGATGTAGGGCGAACCGGTATAGATGTATTCGCGGTAGACCTCATCGGAAAACAGGTAGAGGTCGTATTTCTTCACCAAGTCGCGTATCTGGTTCATCTCCCGGCGGGTGTAGAGATAGCCCGTAGGGTTGTTGGGGTTGCATATCATAATGGCCCTCGTGTGCTCGTTGATGAGTTCCTCAAACTTCTCCACCTTGGGCAGCGAAAAGCCCTCGTCGATGGTGGTGGCGATGGTGCGGATGCGCGCGCCGGCACTGATGGCAAAGGCCATATAGTTGGCGTAAGCCGGTTCGGGAACGATGATTTCGTCTCCCGGGTTCAGGCAGCTCATGAAGGCGAAAAGCACCGCCTCACTACCCCCCGACGTGATGATGATGTCGTCGGCCGTGACGTTGATGTTGTACTTCTTGTAGTAGCCCACCAGCTTCTCGCGGTAGCTTGCATAGCCCTGCGAGGGGGAATATTCGAGAATGTCGCGATCGATGCTTTTCAATGCGTCGAGACCGCACTTGGGTGTGGGCAGGTCGGGCTGTCCTATGTTGAGGTGGTAGACCTTCACCCCCCGTTTTTTGGCATCGGCTGCCAGTGGAGCCAGCTTTCTGATGGGCGACTCCGGCATTTCCAATCCGCGAACAGATATTTCAGGCATATTCTTTTGTCTTGTTGTTTCCTTTTGATGCAATAGCGACGGCACGGATCAAGGCTGGTCCACCCGCACGACATTTGCGAAGGCAAAAGTAATCAATTAAATTGAATTGAGAAAACCGACGATGAAAAAATATACCGCGGGCGGCGATATTCTTTAGATAAATCATGTTTTGGGTGCTTTTCGTCTTATAATTGGTCGCCTGTGGCATGAGTTTGGTTATATTTTCGTAAATTTGTCCACGCAAAATCATCTTCAAAGACATTAAAACGCTCGAAATATGGATTCATACACAGTTTCACCCATGCAGCCCACACGCCGCCTCACCGACTACGACACCTACGTGTTCGACCTTGACGGCACCTTGCTTTCCACGCTCGGCGACCTGGCCGCCAGCACCAACCATGCCCTGCGGGCCAACGGTATGCCCGAACGGACACTCGACGAGGTGCGCCGCTTTGTGGGCAACGGGGTGAAAAAGCTCATGGAGCGGGCCATCCCCGGCGGGCTCGGCAATCCGCTTTTCGAGAAAACATACGCTGACTTCCGCGAACATTACCTGCACCACAATCTCGACACCACCCGGCCCTATCCGGGCATCATGGAGATGTTGACCGACCTGCGGCGACGGGGCAAGCGTGTGGCCGTGGTGAGCAACAAGTTCTATGCGGCCACGGCCGACCTCTGCCGTCATTTCTTCGGCCCGCTCGTGGAGGTGGCCATCGGCGAGCGCGAGGGTATCCGCAAGAAGCCGGCTCCCGACACCGTGAACGAGGCACTCTCGCAACTCGGGGCCGACCGGGCCACAGCTGTCTACATCGGTGACAGCGACGTGGATGTGATGACGGCCTTCAACAGCCATATACCCTGCATCAGCGTGCTTTGGGGATTCCGCGACCGTGACTTTCTCGTGGCCCACGGTGCCAACACGTTTATTACTTCGCCCGGAGAACTTACCGCCAACAGCTGACAGGGGCTGACGGACGGCGACGGATGTGTGGCGGCCCGTCTCTCTTATTTTTGCAGGCGACCATCCGAGCGCACCTTCTGTCCTCCCAATAATTCCTCACTCTTTCCTTTTTACAGCCATCCATATTCTTCTAAGGAAAGAGGGAGTGCCGAAAAGACACTCCCTCTTCTGATGGATGAGAATTGCTATTAGTGGTCTTGAGTTAATAATTAGGCTTCTTGTTGAATTTCGTAGATGCAAAGCTACAAATATTTTTGCATTCTGCCAATACTTACTTATAGGTATTCGGTGAGGCTGGAGAATGGTCGGTATCTCACAAAGTGTAGGTCGGCCACCGGTCACACGCTCACCCTTGTCCCGATAAAAGTCTGTGGCAGACAAGCAGAAGGCCCGGTTGCACGGTTTGAGCGACCGGGCCTGTCCTCTTCCTGTAACTCTCTCATGATGTCCGGGGGACTTTCGCCTCACCCGTTGCGAACTGCTACTTCTGGTAGAGGTAGCGCTTGATGCTCTTCTTGGGTGTCTTTTCAAACTCCTCCTCGTGTATGCGGATGGCCGTGAGCTTGCTGTAGCCGGGCAGCATGGAGTTGAGCTCTTCGCGGTTTTGCTCCATGATATTGGTCATATCCTCCTCCGAGAAGCCCATCGAGCGGGCCTCGTCGTAGTCGGGATGCACAAGCCCCACGAGCTTCTCACCCTCCTGTATCACCACACTCTCGTTGACCAGCGCGAGCGAGTTGAGCTTGTCCTCAATCTCTTCGGGGTAGATATTCTGCCCGCTGGCTCCGAGGAGCATATTCTTCGAACGGCCTTTGATGTAGACATTGCCGTCACCGTCCATCGTGCCGAGGTCGCCCGTGTGATACCAGCCGTCCTTGTCGATGGTGGCCGCCGTGGCTTCGGGGTTCTTGTAGTAGCCCAGCATCACGTTGATGCCCTTGGCCAATATCTCGCCCGGCACGTTCTCGGGGTCGTGAGAGTCTATGCGCACCTGCATGTGGAGGGCGGCCCGGCCGCACGAGCCGGGGGCAAACGTGGCATGGTCGGCATAGCAGATGATGGGAGCACACTCCGTGGCGCCGTAGCCCACGGTGTAGCGGAAGCCTATCATCTTCAGGAACGACTCCACCTCCTGATTGAAGGCGGCACCGCCAATGATCACTTCGTAGAAGTTGCCGCCGAAGGCTGCCGTCACCTGTTCGCAGATTTTCTCCTTCACCTTCTTGCTGATCATGGGCATGTTGAGCAACAACCGTATCTTGTTGTTCTGCACTTTGGGGAACACCTTCTTCCGGATGATTTTCTCGATGATGAGCGGCACAGCAATGACCACTGCCGGCTTGATCGTGGCGAAGGCTTCGGCGATGATGGCAGGACTGGGAATGCGTGTGAGATAGAAGATGTGGCAACCTGTGATAAACTCAAAGATGAATTCAAAAGCCATGCCATACATGTGGGCCATGGGCAGTATGCTGATGATGTTGTCGCCCGGCTTGATGTGCGCTCCGAGCACGTTGTGGGCAAAGTCGGCATTGCCCCAAAGTGCGCGATAGGGTATCATCACACCCTTCGAAAAGCCCGTGGTGCCGCTGGTGTAGTTGATCATGGCCAGCTCGTCGGGTTCCCGCTCCATGTAGTAGACCACATGCTCTTTACGGAAAAACTTGGGATATTTCTTGCCGAACATCTCGTTGAGATGCTCACGGGCATAGGTGAGTTTGTCGGTGCGCGACACGACAAGCGAGTAGTCGGGTATGTAGATGATGCCCTCCAGCCCCGGCATCTTGGTGGCATCGATTTCCGTGGCCACCACGTCGCCCACGAAGAGCAGTTTGGCATCGGAGTGGTTGACGATGTTATGCACCTGTTCGGGCATGAACTCGTGCAGGATGGGCACGGCGATGGCCCCGTAGGTGAGCGTGGCCAGGAAAGCCACGGCCCAATTAGCACTGTTGCGTCCGCAGAGTGCAATCTTGTCGCCTTTCACCACACCGCTGCTCTCAAACATGATGTGGAGTTTTTCAATCTTCCGGGCCACGTCATGGTATTGCAGCGTGGCTCCCTTGTAGTCAGTCAGCGCATCAAGGTGCCAATGGTCGATGATGCTCTTCTGGATCAGTGCGTTGAAACTGGGAATGTGTTCCATCGTGATAAACAGCTAATTTTGATTCTCGTAATTCAGTCTTTGTTTGTGTCAAGCGGGAATGTCAGGCCCTGACTCCCTCCTGATAGAGATAGCGTTTGATGCTTTTCTTGGGTGTTTTCTCGAACTCCTCTTCGTGAAGCACAATGTGAGAAATCCGGCAGTAGACCGGGAGCTGGTTGTTCAGTTCCGCGAGATTCTGCGCCATGATACTCTCCAAGTCTTCGGTCGAGAAGCCGAGCGAGCCGGCCTCTTCCAAGTCGGGGTGTACGAGACCCACGAGCTTGTCGTCTTTCTGTATGATGATGCTCTCGCTGACCATAGCCATCGAGTTGAGCCTGTTTTCTATTTCTTCGGGATAGATGTTCTGTCCGTTGGCCCCGAGGAGCATGTTCTTGATGCGGCCGTTGATGAACACGTGGCCGTCGGCACTCATGGTGCCCAAGTCGCCCGTGTGGAACCAACCCTTGTCGTCTATCACGGCCCGTGTGGCCTCCTCGTTCTTGTAGTAGCCCTGCATCACGTTCAGGCCGCGGGTGATGATTTCACCGGGGATATTCTGCGGGTCGGGACTCATGATTTTCACCTCCATGTGCTTCACGGTCTTGCCGCAACTGCCCGGCACGAAGTCTTTCCAGTCGCTGTAGGTAATCATCGGAGCCGTCTCGGTGGTGCCGTAGCCCATGGTGATCGGGAAACCGATGTTCACGAAAAACTCTTCCACCTCCTTGTTAAGGCCGGCACCCCCCACCATAATCTCGTAGAGGTTGCCGCCAAACACTTCTCTCACCATGCCGCATATCCGCTCTTTCACCTTTTTGTTGATGAGGGGCATGTTGAGCAGCAGCTTCATGCGGTTGCTCTGCACCACGGGGAAGATGTTCTTGCGCACAATTTTTTCCACCACCAGCGGCACTGAGATGACCACCGCCGGATGCAGTTCGGCAAAGGCTTCGGCGATGAAGCTCGGACTGGGCAGGCGGGTGAGGAAGAAAATGTGGTTGCCGTAGCAGAACTCGATGATAAACTCCACCATCATGCCATACATGTGGGCCATGGGCAGGATGCTCAGCACGTTGCTTCCCCGCTTGATGTTGCCCTCGATGAGCGACTCGGTCATGGCATCGAGGTTGCTCCACAAGGTGCGGTAGGGGAGCATCACGCCCTTCGAAAAGCCCGTGGTGCCGCTGGTGTAGTTGATGAGCGCGAGGTCTTCGGCCTCGTCGTGATAATAGCTCACATGCTCGCGGTGGAAGTATTTGGGATATTTCTGTCCGAAGAGTTCGTTGAGATGTTCGCGGGCGTAGGCGAGTTTTTCGCTGCGCGAGGCGACCAGCGAGAAGTCGGGAATGTAGATCACGCCTTCGAGCATCGGCATCTGTCCGGCATCGAGTTCGGTGGCTGCCACGTCGCCCACGAAGAGGAGTTTTGCCTCGGAGTGGTTCACGATGTTATACACCTGATCGGGTTTGAACTCATGCTGTATGGGCACGGCCACGGCCCCGTAGGTGAGTGTGGCCAGGAAAGCCACGGCCCAGTTGGAACTGTTGCGCCCACAGAGGGCCACCTTGTCGCCACGTTGCAGTTCGCTGTTTTCAAACAGGATGTGGAGTTTCTCTATCTTGCGCGCCACGTCATGAAACTGCAACGTTGCACCTTTATAGTCGGTGAGTGCGTCTCTTTCCCAGTTATCTTTAATGCTCTGTTCAACAAACGAGTTGAAACTTGGTATTTTGTCCATTGCACAAATTCAAAATTTCTGTGCAAAGATACGACCTATTCTGCACATATCCAAAAATTATGTGCATATTTTTAAGACACTCGCGCAAATAGATGAGTTTTCTGCCGTTGTCGGATAGGATAGTTAACGTATCGGACACACTTGTTCCAAAAAGGAACAGAGGGGCTCAAGTCGGGTGGGATGATGGAGACAGTGCAACAGAGTCGACATAAAGAAAAGAGAGGTGGGAGCGTCGGAGTTTTTGGGTGCTCGCATAGGTGACACCTTCCACTTTTCCCTTCACCCCATTTTCACTTTCTTTCGTTTCCCACTGAATTCCGTGAAGTCGATGCGGATGATTTCCACGCGGTGAAAACTCTTGTGGGCATATTGGTCGCCCAAGTCTTTATAGTCGGCGGAGAGTTTGTCGATGAGCAGGTGGAGGGCGTGCATTTTCTCTTCGTCCGACAATCCCGTGTGGGCTGTACCGAAAAGCAGCACACTCTCATACTCGGTAGTGAAATGGCCCGGCAACAGGTTTACCCGTCCCACGATGCAAAGCGACACCTTCGGGTGGAGTGCCAGTGCGCGCAGTTTCCGGCCCTCGGGGGCGCAGTGTATGTATGCGCTCTCATGGCCGTCCCACACGAAGTTGACCGGCACGCCGTATCCCCCTCCGTCTTCGTCGACCATGCTCAGCACTCCGTATTCACTCGTGGCGAGCAATTCCAGTGCCCGTTCTTCGTCCATCAGTCTGTCTTGACGGCGAACCGTCTCGTTGATATAGTTCATGTGGTTTAGGTGTTAGGTGATAGGTGTTGGGTGTTAAATGAATTGATGGGGCTGAAGGGATTGAGGGACTGGCGGGCATTCGTCCCCTTGTTCAGCCCCCCACCGCCCTAACTTAGGGGGCTTGTGCCCGCGAGACGCTCACTCTATCCATATTTCTGAGCCCGTGTCCCGCGAGGCACTCCCCTCCTTCGGAGGGGCCGGGGGAGGCTTCAACTGCCCCTTCTCGTCAAACATGCCATACGTGGTGCGCAACACGGTGAACTCCGTGCGGCGGTTCAGTTGGTTGCATACCTCCTGTTTCTCGGCATCCAAATGGTGGATAAAATCTTCCGTGAGCACATCGCCTTCCTTCAGCCACGGATATTTGGCCGCCACCTTGCGGCGTATGGTCTTGGGCCGCTCCTTGCCATAGCCCACGGGCGTGAGCCGGTCGCGGGCGATGCCATGCCCCACGAGATAGGCCACCACCGCCTCGGCGCGCCGCTGCGAGAGCCGCTTGTTATACTCCATGCTTCCCTTGTAGTCGCAATGGGCACTCAGTTCGATGGTCACATTGGGATTCTCGTTGAGCAGTTTTACCAGTTCGTCGAGTGCTTTCGTACTCTCGGGCGTGAGGTTGGCCTTGTCAAACTCATAGAAGATATTGTCTATCAGCACCGGTGCCGTGATCGAGGCCAGCGGAAATTGCAGCACATGCTCTTTGCTCTCGTCCGTGGGCTTCACGCCCAGTTCTTCGCGGTGGTTGAGAAAGCCCTTACACGAGGCCATGAACAGATAGTCCACGTCCGGCTTCACCACCTCCTCAAACGAACCGTCGCCTTTCACGCCCACCTTTCTGTTGGTGCCGTCGCTGCCCACGATATAGACCTGTGCCGCAGGCAGTTCGTAGCCTTCCATCTCGTAGACCCACCCTTTTACCGTCTGCACGATTTCGGGATTGTCAAACGAGTAGATGTGGTCGAAGCCCCGTCCGTCTCTGCGGTTGGAGGAGAAAAAGCCGCGGTTGTGCGGCCCTTCGAACGTCATGCCGAAATCGTCACCCTCGGAATTGAGCGGATAGCCCGGGTGGGATAGCCGGTAGCGACGAGTCTGCGGGTCTGCGGAAGCGATAAAGATGTCCAGTCCGCCCATGCCCGGATGTCCGTCCGACGAGAAGTAGAGGTCGCCGTTGGGGCGGAAGGTGGGAAATTCCTCGTTGCCCGGCGTGTTCACCGGTTCGCCCAGATTCTCCACGCCTCCCAGTCCTGCCGCCGTGATGCGCACGCGCCAGATGTCCAGTCCGCCCATGCCGCCCGGCATGTCGCTCGTGAAGTAGAGCCACTGTCCGTCGGGCGAGATGGCCGGATGGGCAAAACTTGAGAGTGTGTCGCGGGTGATTTCGAGCGGCGCAGCCTTGCCCCATGCCGCGTCCGCGCGCGGTGACACTACGATCTGTGCATATCGCGGAGCCGAAGGCGAGGTGGTGCAGCGGGTGAGATACATGTCGCGGCCGTCGGTGCTGAAGCAGCAGGCCCCTTCGTCGTAGTCGGTGTTCAGCCCCGAGACTATCGGTTCGGGCTTCATCCACCGTCCCTTGTCATCTTTCCGCGCCACGAAGATGTCGCCCGCCTTGGTGCCCGTGATGCCACTCAAGTCGTCACCACGCGCCTCATTGCGGGTGGAGGTGAAATAGAGTTGTTCGTACTCGTCGCCGAAGAGCATGGGCGAGTAGTCGGCCCTCCGCGAATTGAAGGCATCGGCCCGTTTCACGGTGTAGCGGCTGCCCTCCTTCTTCCATTGCGGAGCCATGATCGCCGAGCGTAAAGCGTTGCGTGCAAGCACATTATCAGGCATCGAATCTACCAACACTTCCAGCTCCCGTCCCGCCTGTTTATAGTCGCCGTTTTTCAGCAGTAACCGCGCGTAGGCCAACCGGTCGTCGAGCGAAGCCTGTCCGTAGCGTATGGCGTTGCGGTAGGCAGCGACGGCCTTGGGCGTGGAGTTGATTTTGCCATAGCAGTAGGCCATCTTCAAGGCCCGCTTCCCCCGGTTCTCGCGCTCCTTGGGCGGTGTCTTGGAATAGGCCTGCTTAAACTGTGCGGCGGCATCATAGTATTCGCCCAAGGCGAGGTGTTGCTCGCCTTTCTTCAAGTTGCGCTCGATGCCGCATGAGGTGAAAAGGGAGATGAGAAGGAGGGGGATAATCAGCCTCACCCCCGCCCCCTCTCCGAGGGGAGAGGGGAGTGATGTGCCTATAGACATTGTTTATATTTATATTCAAATTTATAATGATAAAACGGAGCTTCGGGCGGGATATTGTGTAGAGGGCGCGGGAGTTTCAAGCAAGGATAAATATTTGCCTGAAAACTTGCACATTCAAATACTTTGTATTATTTTTGCCTACAGACAAATACATCTATTATGGAACGGACAGTACCAAGAGAGGCCGCATCATTCAGGTTGAAGGCGGATTTGCTCGCAACGCTCAGGGAGCGTGCCAAGGCAAGCAACAGGAGTTTGAACAACTTCGTGGAGAGTGTTCTCCTCGATGCGATATATAATGAGCCCAATGAAGAGACCCTTGCGGCGATGGAGGAAATTCATTCCGGCAAGCAACTTGAGAAGTTTACGAGCGTAAATGCGCTGATGGATGCGCTGAAGAAATAATGAAGCAATTACGGTTTACAAGCAGGTTTAAAAAAGATTTCAAGAGGTTTGAGAAAGATCCTTTGCGAGTAGCAGCCTTTGAACGGATAGCCCAAATGCTTATAGACGAGTCCCCTATTCCCGCACAATATAGGCCACATCTTTTGAAAGGCCGGTATAAAGGGTATATGGAATGTCATATTGAGAGCGACTTTCTCTTCATCTGGTTTGACCCGAATACGGACATAATAGATCTTGTCAGAATGGGAAGTCATTCCGAATTGTTCAAGAAATAAATTCATTTAAGGCATGTTCTAAAAATTCCTCATAAAAAGAGCATTAACTCTAAAAACATTCTACTCTTTGTATCTTTTTGTTTTTATTCGGCATCTTTTCCTTTCTCTTTCAATCACATAGTCTGCTATGCTCTTTCAAAAAGAAGAAAAAAACTACTCGACAAAAAGGCAAAAATCCTACAAAGGTAATTTTTAGAACCTGCTTTAAAACGACCATTCCCCCCACTTCAATCAATCGCCCGAATATCATCGGAATGGTGCGGAGCCGTTGCACGTGTCGTGCATGGCTATTGCCCGCCTTGTGCAAAGCCTATGCGCGGATGGTGCAAAGGCTTTGAACAAAACTGAAAAGGTTTTGGATGAAATCAAAAGGCAGGGTAATGACTATCACGGATGGGCTGAGGGCGGTTATGGATGGCCTCAACAAAAAACACGGACAGGCTCAAGCGGCATAAAAGCAAGCGGAAGAAACGGGAGAAACACCATCAAAAACTTGTTGGTGAATGAAACTTCCCAATAAGCTGTGTGTCATTACTTTATTTCTCATGTCCGCTCTACACGTTTATAGGCACATCACTCCGCTCTCCCCTCGGAGAGGGATCGGGGGTGAGGCTACCCTCCCACCCATTCAGTGCCTCGACAACTGCCATCACCTCCTCGCTGCTCATGGTCTGGTTGCAGGGGATGCTGAGTTCCGTCCGGTGTATCTCCTCGGTCACGGGATAGCTCCGGTCGTTCCACTCCCGATAGCACTCCTGCTTGTGCGGAGGGATGGGGTAGTGGATCATGGTGCCGATGCCCTGCGCCTGCAACCACTGTTGCAGCCGGTCGCGGTGGTGGCAGAAGACGGGGAAAATGTGATACACGTTGTCGGCCCGGTGGTCTTCCGGCAGACGGATATGCCCGTTGCAGATGTGCTCCTCGTAGTATTTCGCTATCGTTTTGCGCCGGCTGTTCTCCTCGTCCAGATAGTTGAGTTTGACGGAAAGCACAGCCGCTTGCAGTTCGTCCATGCGGCTGTTCACCCCCTTGTAGGGGAACACATATTTCCGACTGCTGCCATAGTTGGCCAAGGCACGGACGGCGGCAGCCAATTCCCCGTCGGCTGTGGTCACGGCTCCGGCGTCGCCCAGTGCCCCAAGGTTCTTGCCCGGGTAGAAACTGTGGGCTGCGGCATCGCCGAGTGCCCCTGTGTGCCGCCCCCGATGAGTGCATCCGTGGGCCTGTGCGTTGTCTTCTATCAACTTCAAACAGTGGCGTTTACAAAGTTCCCCTATAGTTTCGGTATAGGCGCAACGCCCGTAGAGATGCACCAGCAGCACGGCCTTGGTGCGCTCCGTGATGCTGTCGGCTATCAGCCGGTCGTCTATTTGTAATGTCCGGATGTCGGGTTCCACCAGCACGGGCTTCAGTCCGCACTCCGTGATGGACAGGATGCTGGCGATGTAGGTGTTGGCCGGAACGATGATTTCGTCACCCTCGTGCAGAAAGCCCGACTCCTTATAGGCCCGGAAAATGAGTGAGAGAGCGTCGAGGCCGTTGCCGCAGGCGATGCAATGGGGCGTGCCGATGTAGCGCGCGTAGGCCGTCTCGAAGGCTTCCACGCGCCCTCCTTGCAGATAGCGGCCGCTCTCCACGGTAGCCGCCACGGCCTCCTGAATCTCGCGGAGGTGGCAGGCAGTGACTTTTTTCAGTAACAGATATTCTATCATTGTGTTTTCTCCTTGGTTTTCAGGGGTTCCACTCATACCAGTCGTAGCACACGCCGCGACCGCCGAACCCCTCTTTTTGGAAGATGAGGTTGCGGTTGAGATAGTGCCCACAGTCTTCGGTGGACTTGCCGAAATCGAAGTAACGATGGCCGACGGCGGCCTCCTCGATGAGTCGGGAGAAGAGCAGGTCGAGCGCGTGCAGCCTTTTTCCCTCGGGCGAGGCGGAGATGTATTGCACGTGGACGGTTTCCCCACACAAGAACAGTAGCGCACCGGCCAGCACATTGTCCTCTTGGAAGGCCATGTAGAGGCGGATGCGGTCGGGGAAGCGGGCTTTCAGAAACCGTAGTTCCGGTGCCGAATGGACGGGGCTGACATTGTATTTGTGGTGCAGATTGTCGTTGAGAATGTTCCAAAAGGTGTCGGTGTCGTCGCCTTCGGCAATGGTGATGCCGTGCTGTTCCATGGCCTTGCGGGCCCCCGTGCGGCGCAGGGTGGAGAGGCGCAGGCGGTTGTCGAGGCGCACGACCGATGCGATGTCGCGGGCCGCGAGCCGGGCATGGCACACGTTGGCGAGGGCATAGAGGTCTTCCTCGGCCGGGCGGCGGTGGTAAATCCATGGGATGGCCTTGTAAACCACACGCCCGATGCCCCATTCCCGCAACCTGCCATTGAGGAGCGCGAAGAGGTCGCACACGCCGCCGGCGGTGGCTTTCTCGTCGGTGAGCAGTCCGCCGTAGGTGAGTCCGCCGTGGGAGCAGAGGGTGCCGTCGGCCATGCGGTTGGCCGGAAGGAGGGCATAGAGGCGGTTTTTGTGATACACCATGAGCGAGAAGTCCTCAAAGCGGTCGGCATGGTAGTCCATGTAGCGGCGGTCGAGGAGGAACGTGCCCTGCCGTGAGCGGGCCGTGAAATCGTTCCACGCAGCCTCATCGGCAGGGGTGTATCGCTTTATTTCAAACATTTCAGATATTCCGTGTAGTCGTCGTATTCGCGTATGTAGTCTTCCTCCTCAAACCCTTCGGAGGCGAGCACCAGACACACGGCTCCCGAGGAGAAGTCGTCGAGTGTGCGCCAAATGCCCGTCCCCACATACAGACCTTGGTAGGGGTGGTTCAAATGGAAAGTCCTGCGCTCGCGACCGTCGTCCAGCGTGACATCGAACGAACCGCTCACGGCTACGATAAACTCCTCGCAGCAGCGGTGGGCATGGCCGCCCCGGCTTTCGCCCGAGGGCACGTCGTAGGTCCAGTAGACGCGCTTCACCTCGAAGGGCACGTCTTTCAACCCCTCGGCCACGGTGAGATTGCCCCGCGGGTCGACGATCTTGGGCAGGTCGATGATATATCCTTTAGAACTTTGCATACGGGTCTGTTCCCAAGACAGTTTTGGCCAGCCGCTTCGTTTTGTCACGCAGGGCATCCATGTCGGCCCCGGGGTCGTCGTAGCAGAGGGCCACGCCCATGCGCCGACCCACGTGGGCCTCGGGCTTGCCGAAGATGCGCAGCCGCGTGCGGTCTTCCCGGAGAGCCTCTTCGAGATGGTAGTCGAGCGGGCCTGCCGACTCCACCGGCGAGAGGATGACAGCCGAGCAGCCGCAATGCTCCAGTCGGATGGCCGGGATGGGCAGGCCGAGGAAGGCGCGCAGATGGAGCTCAAACTCGCTCAGATTGGTGGTGTGGGCGAGCGTCACCATGCCCGTGTCGTGCGGGCGTGGACTCAGTTCGGAGAAGATGACTTCTCCCTGCCGGGAGAGAAAGAACTCCACGCCCCACAGCCCGCAGCCCGTGAGGGCCTCCGTCACCTTGCGGGCCATGTCTTCGGCGGCCTTCAGCGCCTCGTCGGGGAGGCGGAAGGGTTGCCAGCTCTCGCGGTAGTCGCCGCCTTTCTGTATGTGGCCGATGGGCGGACAGAAGAGGGTGGGGCCCTGCTTTTGGGTCACGGTGAGCAGGGTAAACTCGCTGTCGAAGTCGATGAATTCCTCGATGATGACCTCTTTCACATCGCCCCGGCTGCCCTCCATCGCGTCGCGGAAAGCCTGTTCCAGTTCGCCGTCGCTGTACACGTAGCTTTGTCCGTGGCCCGACGAGCTCATCAGCGGCTTCACCACGCAGGGGAAGCCTATCTCGTCGGCTGCCTTGCGGAACTCGTCGAAGGTCTTGGCGTAGAAGTATTTGGCCGTGCGCAACCCCAGTTCCTTGGCGGCGAGGTCGCGGATGGCCCGCCGGTTCATCGTGTAGTTGACCGCCCGGGCACTCGGCACCACCTGTATGCCGGCCTTCTCGAAGTCGAACAGTCGCTCGGTGCGTATGGCTTCAATCTCGGGCACGATGATGTCGGGCCGATGCTTGCGCACCACAGCCTCAAGCGCATCGCCGTCGAGCATGGAGAAAACCTCCCGTTCGTCGGCCACCTGCATGGCCGGTGCGTTGTCGTAGCGGTCGCAGGCCACCACATAGAGGCCCTTGCGCTTAGCCGCAATCACGAGTTCCTTGCCCAGTTCGCCCGAGCCCAATAAGAGAATTTTTTTCATTGTAGTGGTTGGTTGTTAGGAGATGTGGTTAGGAGTTAAAGGGAGTTAAGGAGTTAAAGGGAGTTAAGACGTATGCCTTATAGCCAAGAGGCTGACGGCTTAACTTCTAAAATGATAAAAAAGTCAGTGAAGAGCTGTTGTCTTAACTCCCTTTAACTCCTTAACTCCCTTTAACTCCTCAAACATCATCATATCTCCCCATGCTTGCTGTCGGCATACATCATGTCGTAGTATTTCTGATAGTCGCCCGATGTCACCTCCTTGATCCACTGCTGGTTGTCGAGGTTCCACTTGATGGTCTTCACGATGCCGTCGGCAAACTTGGTCTCGGGATACCAGCCCAGTTCGTCCTTGATCTTCGTCGGGTCGATGGCATAACGTTGGTCGTGGCCCAAGCGGTCGGCCACGTGGGTGATGAGGCTGTCGTTGATCCAGTCAATGCGTATGTCGCCGTGGTCGTCGAGCTCCTGCTTCTTGAGCACCTTGCGCAGCCCCTTGTCGCCGGCCATCATGTCGTGTATGGTCTTGATGGTGAGCTTCACGATGTCGATGTTCCTCATCTCGTTGTGTCCTCCCACGTTGTACACTTCCCCTTCGCGGCCCTCGCGCACCACCATGTCGATGGCCTTGCAGTGGTCTTCCACATAGAGCCAGTCGCGCACGTTGGTGCCCTCGCCGTAGACGGGCAGCCGTTTGCCCTCAAGAATGTTGTTGATGATGAGCGGAATGAGCTTCTCGGGGAAGTGGTAGGGCCCGTAGTTGTTGGAGCATCGGGTGATGCTTACGGGCATGTGGTAGGTGTCGCGGTAGGCCATGACAAAGAGGTCGGCACTCGTTTTCGAAGCCGAATAGGGACTGTGCGGACAGAGCGGAGTCTGCTCGGTGAAGTAGCCTTCGGCCCCCAGACTGCCATACACCTCGTCGGTGGACACCTGATGGTAGCGTTTGCCGGCCTTCCATGTGGGGTATCCCTGCGCGTCCTTGCCCGTGACCCAAGCCCGTCGGGCAGCGTCGAGGAGGTTTTGCGTGCCGAGGATGTTCACGCTCAGGAAGAGTTGCGGGTCTTCGATGGAGCGGTCCACATGGCTCTCGGCGGCAAAGTTCACCACATAGTCGATGTCGTGCCCGGCAAAGAGGCGGTCGGCCAGTTCGCGGTCGCGTATGTCCCCCTTCACGAACAGGCAGCGGCGGTCGTCGATATCGTCCTTGATGGTGCCGAGATTGCCGGCGTAGGTGAGTGCGTCGAGAACGATCACCTTGATGTCTTCGTCCCGGTATTTCTTGTAAAGCAGGTATTTGATGTAGTTGGAACCGATGAAACCTGCGGCACCGGTCACTAAGTAAGTCTTCATACGGATATGTTTTTTTATTATTATTTTATTTTAGAAATAAAAGGTGGCGGCGGGAGTCGGCATCCGTTTCGCCCGTCAGGAGTCAAAGGCAACGGTCTCGTTGCTTGGGTGTGTTGACGACTTTCCCCCTCCTTGCCTTGCATCCGGAAGTGCCTCTACGCGTTCCTTTTCAATATGATAACTTCACAATCGGTGAATTTATTGCCCTCGATGGTCAGTCTCACGAGACTTCTGTCCTTCTGCCAGCCCTGCAGTCCGGCTGCCCCGGGATTGATGTGGAGCAATCCGAGTGCTTTGTCGGACATCACTTTGAGTATGTGCGAGTGCCCCGAGATGAAGAGGTTGGGCGGCGAGGCATAGATCATGTTGCGTATCGACGGGTCATACTTGCCCGGATAGCCGCCGATGTGCTTCATCAGCACATCCACATCCTCGCATTTGAAGCGCAGCGTCTCCCGGTAGCGGCTGCGCAGGTCGTATCCGTCGCAGTTGCCCCACACGGCCCTGAACCTCGGGCGCATGGCCTCGAAGCGGTCGGCCAGTTCGATGCTGCCGATGTCGCCGGCGTGCCATATCTCGTCACACTCGCCCAGATGTTCCTCGTAGCGGTCGTCCCAATAGCTGTGGGTGTCGCTGATGATGCCTATTGTCTTCATGCGTGCCTTGTGCCTATGTTGTCGTTTTCGGGGTCATGCCGAAGCGCCGTCTGATGAAATCGGCCACAAACACGCCCGTCTCTTCCACCCCCAGCACCGACGAGTCGATGCACAGGTCGTAGCTCTCGCTGTGTCCCCAGCGCTTGCCCGTGTAGTAGTTGTAGAAGGCCGCGCGTTCCTCCTCCTTCTCCTTGATGAATTTCCGCGCCGCGGCCCGGTCGATGCCCTGCCGCTTGCACACGCGCTGTATGCGCCGGTCGATGTGGGCCGTGACGAAGATGTTGACCACATTCTGCCGGTCGCGCAGGATGTAGTCGGCCGCCCGCCCCACAAACACGCAGCTGCCCTCGTCGGCCGCCTTGCCGATGGCTTCGCTCTGAAACAGGAAAAGACTCTCCTGCGAGAGGTCGTTCTTATAGAAATTGTTGTCGCTCACAAACGGTATGTGGGTGTGGAACAGCGAGCGGAGGAATCCCCGCTGCTCGTCGTGCTGCTCGAAAAACTTCTCCGAGAAGCCGCTCTCCTTGGCCGCGAGGTTGAGTATTTCCTTGTCGTAGAACCGGCAGCCGAACTCCTCGGCCAGCTGTCGGGCGATGATATGCCCGCCGCTGCCTATCTGTCTTCCGATGTTAATGATGATGTTCTTCTTGTCTTCCATAGGTCAACGCTTTATGTTGTTTCTTGAATTTGCGCATATACACCGCCATCACCCACGCCGCCAGCAGCGCCGAGAGGAAGTCGCTCACGGGCATGGCATACCACACGCCGTCGATGCCGAACACCTCGGGCAGCACGGCGAGCAGCGGCAGCAACAGCAGCAACTGGCGCGAGAGACTAAGCAGGATGCTGATCTTCACCTTGCCGATGCTCTGGAAGAAGTTGGTCACCACCATCTGGTAGCCGATGATGGGGAACACCAGCATGAGAATGCGTATGGCCTTGATGGCCAGCCGGATGAGTGTGGCGTCGGTGGTGAAGAGGCGGGCGCAGTAGTAGGGCAGCAGCATGGCGATGAGCCAGCCGGCGGTCATAATCACCGTGGCAAAGACGATGCCGAGCTTCAGCACCCCCATCGTGCGGTCAAGCTTCTGTGCCCCGTAGTTGTAGCCCACGATGGGTTGCATGCCTTGGTTGATGCCCATGACGAGCATCACGAACATGAACCCCATGCGGTTGGAAATGCCGTAGGCACCCACGTCCAAGTCGCCCCCGAAGTGTACCAGCTGCTGGTTGATGAATATCACCACCACGCAGGCACACACGTTCATGGCAAACGGCGAGATGCCTATGCCGATGATGTTTTTCACCAGTTCGGCCCTCAGCCCGTAGATGCCGCGCTTCAGGTGCAGCAGCTGCCGCTTGTCGCTGAACAGCCACATCTGCCACGCCAGCGCCATCATCTGTGCCAGAATGGTGGCATAGGCCGCCCCGCGGATGCCCCATCCGAAGACCATGATGAAGAGATAGTCGAGCAGGGTGTTCATCACCACCGTGAAGATGGTGGCATACATCGCCTGTCGCGGTTTGCTCGCCGCCCTCAGCACGGCGTTCATGCCGAAGTAGGTGTGCGAAAACACGTTGCCCGCCAGAATGATTTCCATGTAGTCGCTGGCGTAGGGCAACGTGGCGTCACTCGCCCCGAAAAACCGCAGGATGGGGCTCAGAAAGAGCAGCGTGAGCAGCGTGAAGCCGATGCCGATTATCAGGTTCAGCGTCAGGGTGTTGCCAAGGATGTTTTCGGCCGTCTGATAGTCTTTCTGTCCGAGCTTCACGGAGATGAAGGTCGAGGCCCCCACGCCCACTGCAGCGCCGAACGCACTGGCCAGATTCATGAACGGGAACGTGATGGCCAGTCCCGAGATGGCCAGCGGACCCACCCCCTGACCGATAAAAATGCTGTCTACGATGTTATAGAGCGAGGCTGCCGTCATGGCCACAATGGCCGGCGTGGCATACTGCACGAGCAGCTTGCCCACCGGTTTGGTGCCCAGTTCGAGAGTCGCTTTTTTGTTGTCCATAGTGCAAAGGTAAGAAAAAATCTTGATACATAGTTTTATTTAAAATTGAAAAATTCAAAGATTCAAAAATTCAAAGATTTAAAAGAACGGAAAATCAAAAGATGAATCTGCCGTTTGCTTTCCGTCTTTCTTCCCCCTTCCGCCGTCCCGGGAATGTCAAACTATTTGTCCGTTTTCGCGCCCTGTGCTTGCGATATTTTCCGGCGATGCTTCCGCGGCTTCGCACACGCGCATTTCAGCAAAGTTTCCAACCCTCTGACATTCAACGGATTGACTTTTCTTGACATCATAGGAAGGCTTGATAAGATTGTCAAACGGGCCGAACGGACGGCTGAAAGAGGCCCTTTGAACGGGTCTCTCCGGCTCTTTGGCACTGTCGCTCGGCCTGTTTGGGCGCGTGAGTGTGGCCCTTTGATATGGGCGGTTGGTCTTTATGGGCCGGTGGCAGTGGTTTCCCGGTCTTTTCCGGTCGCTACCTCGTGCTGGTTGAAGCGTTTCAGATGAAAGCTTTTTGTCAAGAAAAAGTAGCGTTTGGCGATTTGAAACACAGTGTGAGCCGGCCCGCGGGCAGCGTGAAAGCGGGCGGTCGTGGAGTGGTGGGGCATAAAAACGAAACAGCCTCGGAATCACTTCCAAGGCTGCATCTATCTATTCTGATACATTTATTTGCAGAAAGATGAGCGACTCTTTCGCTCTTTTGTTATCCTCAATCTTTTGTTACCTTAACTAAAGCCTATCGTCTGAAACAAATCTTTAAACCTAATAACTAAAAACCTAAATGTACTTATTACTAACCTAAACAATCTTATTATAACCTCAAATCTGTCCTATTGATGATGCAAAGTTACGCTTTGTGTACGAACACACCAAACTTTTCCTGCAAAATCTGCCCCTTTTTAAGCTATTTTTGATATAGATCATCTCCCTTAAACGAATTTTTGCTGCACAGCATGTGAAAGTAACACTTTTTACAGATTGCCGGAGCTGCCGTGCCCCCGCCACCCTCGCGGTATCCGGCACGCAGAAGCGCAGCGTAGGGGGAGAGCGCGAGAAAAGAATTATTTTCGTTAATCTGCCGATTTTCTGCTGATGTTACAGCGAATTGTCGTATCTTTGCAGGAAGTGAAAAGAACAGACATGAAAAGAGATATAATCGGGAAAATCATCGTGGCGGTGGGCCTGTTGCTCTGGGCGACAGCACTTCCGGCACGGCAGGCCGACGATGCCGGAAAGATTTCCTATCCCGGAGGGCGGTGCCGGCTCTATCGTGTCAACCTTGCCGACAAGCAGGGCTGCCCGTTCTCGCTGGCAAGGCCGGAGGAGTTTCTCTCGCCGCGCGCGGTGGAACGGCGCAGGCGGCAGCGGCTGGTGGTCGACTCGACCGACCTTCCGGTGTCGCCCGTCTATGTGCAGGCTGTGAGGGAACGGGGGCTCGATGTGGTGGGCCGGAGCAAGTGGAACAACACACTGCTCGTGCGCGTGGCGTCGGAGAAGCTGTTGGCCCGGCTCAAGGAGCTGCCTTTCGTGGTGCGGATGACCAAGGTGTTCACCGCCCCCGACTCGGTGGACAAGCGCGTGCGCTCGTCGTTTCACAAGGAGTTTAACAAGTGGGACAGTTCCACAGCCGACGAATACGGCAGCACCCGCGAGCAGATAGACAACCTCAACGGCCGACGGCTGCACACCGCCGGTTTCCGAGGCGAGGGCAAGATGATAGCTGTGCTCGACGGGGGCTTCATGAACAGCGACCGCATACCCGCCCTGCACGAGGTCAAGATAGCCGGGTGTGCCGACTTTGTGGTGCCCCGGTCGGGCAACATGTTTCAAGAGATGGAGCACGGCACGATGGTGCTCTCGGTGCTGGCGGCCCGGGTTCCACATTATTATATAGGTACGGCTCCGGAGGCCACCTACGTGCTCGTGCGTTGCGAGGACGAGCAGACGGAGAGTCTGGCCGAAGAAGACTACTGGGCCGCAGCCGTGGAATATGCCGACTCGCTGGGCGCGGATGTCATCAACAGTTCGCTGGGCTACCACGGATTCGACGACCGTTCCACCGACCACACCTACGCCCAGCTCGATGGCGAACAGTCGTTCATCTCACACACGGCCTCGATGCTTGCCGGCAAAGGCATCGTGCTGGTCAACAGCGCGGGCAACGACGGCATGGGCACGTGGAAGAAAATCAACTGCCCGGCCGATGCCCGGGACATCCTGACCGTCGGTTCCATCAGTCCCAACGGGGTGAATGCCCCCTTCAGTGCCGTAGGGCCCACGGCCGACGGGCGCGTGAAACCCGACGTGATGGCCTTTGGCAGTCCCACCTCTGTCATCACCGGGCGCGGTTCCATCATCAACGACATCGGCACGTCGTTCTCCGCCCCGCTCATAGCCGGCATGGTGGCCTGTCTGTGGCAGGCTTTGCCCGACAAGACGGCCCTGGAGATAGAAGACCTCGTGCGCCGTTCGGCCCACAACTATGCCCACCCCGACAACGTGTACGGCTACGGGCTGCCCGACTTCTGGAGTGCTTACGTGAACGGACGGGGGGAGAAAACGAAAAAATGAGTGCCATGAAGAAACCTCTGTCGCTATACGAACTGAACGCGCTGGTCAAGGAGACCATCGAGGTGGACATGCCGGACAGCTACTGGGTGCAGGCCGAACTGTCGGATGTGCGCGAAAGCTACGGCCACTGCTACATGGAACTCATACAGAAAGACGAGGCCTCGCGCACCCCGATAGCCCGGGCACGGGCCAACTGCTGGCGCAACCGCTGGATGCTCATACGCCCGGCATTCGAGCGGCTCACGGGCCAAGGGCTGCGCTCGGGCATGAAAGTGATGTTGCAGGTGCACGCGCAGTTTCACGAAAACTTCGGCTTCTCATGGATAGTCGACGACATCGACGCCACCTACACGATGGGCGACATGGCCCGCCGCCGCCAGGAAATTATCGCCCGGCTGAGGGCCGAGGGCGTGTTCGACCTGCAAAAGGAACTCCGGCTCCCGCTCTTCACGCAGCGCGTGGCCGTGGTGTCGAGCGCGTCGGCTGCCGGCTATGGCGATTTCGCCGACCAGTTGGCCGCCAACGACTACGGCTTCCGTTTCCACACCGAACTTTTCGCCGCCACCATGCAGGGCGAACAGGTGGAGCAGAGCGTCATCGCCGCACTCGATGCCATCAACGCACGGGCCGGAGAGTTTGACGTGGTGGTCATCATCCGTGGCGGCGGGGCCACCAGCGACCTTTCCGGTTTCGACACCTTGGCACTGGCCGAGAATGTGGCCAACTTCCCCCTGCCCGTGATCACGGGCATCGGACACGAGCGCGACGAGAGCGTGCTCGACATGGTGGCCCACACGCGGGTGAAGACTCCCACGGCCGCGGCAGCCTTTCTGGTGGCGCGGTTGGCCGATGTGGAGGCCCGCATCGATGGTGCCGGGGAGCGCATGGTGCGCGTGGTGCGCCTCCGGATGGAGCGGGAGCGTATGCGGATAGACAAGCTGGCATCGGCCATTCCCCTGCAATTCTCACTCGTCAGGAGCCGCGGAGAGGCCCGGCTCAATGTCTTGCAAAGCCGGTTGGTGCAGTTGGTGGACAACCGGTTGGAGCGTGCCGCCCACCGGCTGCAGCTCGTCGGGCGCGACCTTCAGCCACTCTTGGAGCGCCGTTTGCAGGCCGAGACCCACCGGCTGGCCCTGCTCGGGCAGCGCGTGGAGGCCCTCAATCCCGACCGCTTGCTCCGCCGGGGCTACAGCATCACGCTGCACGAGGGCAGGGTGGTGCGCGACCCGCGGCAACTCTCGGCGGGCGACATGATCGAGACGCGGCTGGAGAAGGGCATTTTGAAATCGAGAATAGAATCTTAGCATATATGGAAAAGAATGTGAAATATGAGGAGGCCGTGCGCCGGCTGGAGGAAATCGTGGCCAAGATGGAAAACGACGAGTATGACATCGACGAACTGGCAGCCAACCTCAAGACTGCCCAGCAGCTCATCAAGCTCTGCCGCGACAAACTCACCAAGACCGATGCCGAAATCAAGAAACTCTTGCCGTGAGGGGAGAGGGGCTCGAAGGTTCATCGCGAATAATTGCGCAAGAAGGGCAAAAAAGTGCGAAAAATGTTGCAAAAATGCTTTAAAATACTTACTTTTGCAAGCATATTCGATTAAAATATTTTGATTATGAAGAATTTAGACTGGGCTAATCTGTCGTTCGGATACATGCCGACCGACTACAATGTGCGCTGCTACTATCGCGACGGCAAGTGGGGTGAAGTGGAAATTTGCTCCGATGAGTATCTCAAACTGCATATCGCCGCCACGAGTTTGCACTACGGACAGGAAGCCTTCGAGGGACTGAAGGCCTATCGCTGCGCCGACGGCAAAGTGCGCGTGTTCCGTGTCGAAGACAATGCGGCACGCCTGCAGAGCACCTGCCGAGGCATCCTGATGCCCGAAGTGCCCACAGACCTGTTTGTGGAGATGGTGAAGAAGGTGGTGCGCCTCAATCAGGAGTGGATTCCGCCCTACGAGAGCGGTGCCACGCTCTATGTGCGTCCGCTGCTCATCGGCACCAGTGCGCAGGTGGGCGTACACCCGGCCACGGAATATCTCTTTATGATTTTCGTCACCCCCGTAGGCCCTTACTTCAAGGGAGGGTTCTCCAGCAACCCCTACGTCATCATACGCGACTTCGACCGCTCGGCGCCGCTCGGCACGGGCATGTACAAGGTGGGCGGCAACTATGCTGCCAGCCTGCGCGCCAATGACATCGCCCACCGGAAGGGATATGCCTGCGAGTTCTACCTCGACGCGAAGGAAAAGAAATACATGGACGAGTGTGGGGCAGCCAACTTCTTCGGTATCAAGAACAACACCTACGTCACTCCGAAGTCGACCTCCATCCTCCCGTCCATCACCAACAAGAGTCTCATGCAGTTGGCCGAGGACTTGGGCATGAAGGTGGAGCGCCGGCAGATTCCCGAGGAGGAACTGGCCACATTCGAGGAAGCCGGAGCCTGCGGCACAGCGGCTGTCATCAGCCCCATCTCCTACATCGACGACCTCGACACGGGAGCACACTACGACTTCGGGGCAGAGCCCGGTCCGATGTCGCGCAAGCTCTATGACACGCTCCGCGGCATCCAATACGGCACTGTGGAAGACAAGCACGGTTGGACCACCGTCGTCATCGAATAAACCACCCATGCCGTTGTCCCATCGCCAAGATGAGGCAACGGCATCTTGTTTTGATTCATTTATTTTCAAACTTTATAATCATTAAAACTATGGATTCAATTTCCGCTTACAAAAATCGCGCCTTGGCCTCATTGGACAAGGGCTGGAGCACACCCGTCATCTGCACTTTGGTTTATTATATCATCACTTTTGTCGTAGCCGGCGTCATGGGCGGCAAAGACTCGTCCGTGGTGCGGCAGACTGTCGGTTTCCTGTTCTATTTGGGCCTCATTCCCCTCGGTTGGTCATTGCAAGTGCTCTTCCTTGAGTATGTCCGCGAAGGCCGCACGCAGGTGAACTCGCTCTTCCTCGGATTCAAGAAGCCGTGGCTGCCCAAGAGTTTCCTTATTCCGTTTCTCGTGGGTATCTACACCGTACTTTGGACACTGCTGCTCATCATTCCCGGTATCATCAAGGCCTACTCCTACGCCATGGCCCCTTACGTATTCAAGGACAATCCCGAAATAAGTTGCGACGATGCCATCAAGGAGAGTATGCGCCTCATGGACGGCCACAAGCTGCAACTCTTCCTGCTCGACCTGAGCTTCATCGGTTGGGTTATTCTTGCCTCTCTCACCCTCGGCATCGGCTTCCTCTGGCTTGTTCCCTATTGGCAGACCACCCGTGTACACTTCTATGAGGACCTGAAGAAGGAGATGCCGGCAGCCTGACGGTACTTCCTGCTGTGTAATAACGGATGGGTGACGATGCCCATCTGGAAAGATAGTGATGCCCCCTTGACGGATTCGTACCGTCAAGGGAGTATTATCGTCTATGGAGAAACACAACAAAAGGGGCTAAAAGTTGCGTATTTCACACTTAACTCGTACCTTTGCAGCAAAAGAAACAGAACGATGGGCAAAGGAAAATTAGCTAAGTTTGCAGAGATGGAGACATTCAAGAATGTCTTTCAATATCCTTTTTCGGTGATTGACAACGTGCCGTTTGAGATGAAAGGCCGTTGGCGCGAAGATTATTTCCACAACGACAATCCCATTGTGCTCGAACTGGGATGCGGCAAGGGGGAATATGCCGTGGAGTTGGCACGCCTCTATCCCGACAAGAATTTTATCGGGGTGGACATCAAGGGAGCCCGTATGTGGACGGGGGCCAAGCAGGCTCTGGAGGCCGGTCTGGGAAATGTGGCCTTCCTGCGCACCAACATCGAGATCATCGACCGCTTCTTCGCTCCCGGCGAAGTGCAGGAGATATGGCTCACCTTCTCCGACCCGCAGATGAAAAACCCGCGCAAGCGTCTCACATCCACCTATTTTATGAACCGTTACCGCCGTTTTCTGACAGACGGAGGATTAGTTCATCTCAAGACCGACTCCAACTTCCTGTTCACCTACACCACTTACATGGCCGGCGAGAACAGCCTGCCTGTGGCTTTCCGCACCGAGGACCTCTACCATGAGGAAGGCCTCGACGAGGAGACACGCCGCCTGCTCGCCATCCAGACCTACTACGAGTCGATGTGGATAGAGCGCGGTCTCAACATCCGCTACATGCGCTTCGCCTTGCCTCATGCAGGCGAGCTGCATGAGCCTGATGTCGAAATTCCGCTCGACGAGTACCGCTCCTACCACCGCTCCAAGCGTACGCCGAAAGAGACGGGGAAGTGAAAGAGAAGCGAAGCCGGGGGCGAAGCTTTTATTTAATGAATATTAACGCCTGCGTGTAACATTTGTTACCGCAGGCGTTTTCGGTTTTGTCTAATTTTGCCGTCGAATTATACAAACAACAAGAATTACGACGAACATGGAGAATCAAATGTTTTGTTTTCAGTGTCAGGAAACAGCCAAGGGAACGGGTTGCACCGTTCGCGGCGTGTGTGGTAAACTGCCCGAGACCTCTCGTTGGCAAGATTTGTTGCTAAGCGTGGTGCGCGGCGTGGGTACGATAGGCCATGCGCTCAGCGAAGCCGGTGTGGCTTACGATAAAGTGCCAGTGGGCGACATGATTGTGGATGCCCTTTTCACCACCATCACCAATGCCAACTTCGATGATAGTGCCATCCTCGAAAAGGTGGATCGTGCCATTGCCATCAAGAAGCAGCTGCTGCTCATTGCCAAGGACAAGGGCGTGAGTCTGCCCGACTATCAGGAGGTGAAGTGGGGAGGCGAGAAGGCCGACTATCGGGCCGAGGGCGACCGCGAAAGTATCTTGCGCAACGAAGATGCCGACCTGCGCTCGCTCAAGGAGCTCACCGTGCTCGGCCTGAAGGGTATGGCCGCTTACTATGAGCACGCTTCCCACCTCGACCAGCGCAACGAGGCCATCATCGACTTCATGATGAAGGCCCTCGGCATCATCAGCGACCCATCGGCCGACATGGACACGCTGCTCGCCACGGTTCTTGAAACAGGCAAGTTTGGCGTGGATGCCATGGCCCTGCTCGACAAGGCCAACACCACTGCCTACGGCAATCCCGAACTCACACGGGTGAACATCGGCGTGGGCAAGAATCCCGGCATCCTCATCTCCGGCCACGACCTGCGCGACATCGAACAACTGCTCCAACAGACCGAGGGCACCGGCATCGACGTATACACCCACAGCGAAATGCTGCCGGCGCACTACTATCCGCAGTTGAAGAAATACAAGCACCTCGTGGGCAACTACGGCAACGCGTGGTGGAAGCAGAAGGAGGAGTTTGCCAGCTTCAATGGCCCCATCGTGTTCACCACCAACTGCATCGTGCCCCCGTCTCCATCGGCCAATTATAAGGACCGTGTGTTCACCACCAATGCCTCCGGCTATCCCGGTTGGAAGCACCTCAAGGCCGATGCCAACGGGCGGGTGGACTTCTCCGAGGTGATAGAGTTGGCCAAGACCTGCGAGGCTCCCACCGAGATTGAGCAGGGAGAGATAGTGGGCGGTTTCGCCCATGCGCAAGTGTTCGCTCTGGCCGATCAGGTGGTGGAGGCCGTGAAGAGCGGTGCCATCAAGAAGTTTGTCGTGATGAGCGGTTGCGACGGGCGCATGAAAGACCGCAACTACTACACCGACTTTGCCAAGGCTCTGCCCAAAGACACGGTGATTCTCACCAGCGGTTGTGCCAAATACAAATACAACAAGCTCAATTTGGGCGACATCAACGGCATCCCCCGCGTGCTCGACGCCGGCCAGTGCAACGACTCCTACAGTTGGGCAGTGGTGGCCCTGAAGTTGAAAGAGATTTTCGGTGCGGCCGACATCAACGACCTGCCCATCTTCTTCAATATCGCTTGGTATGAGCAGAAGGCCGTCATCGTGCTTCTCGCCTTGCTCCACCTCGGGGTGAAGAACATCCACATCGGTCCCACGCTCCCCGCATTTGTGTCGGAAGGCGTGCTGAAAGTGCTCGTTGAGAACTTCGGACTGGGCACCAATGCCACCGTAGAGGAAGACATCAAGAACTATGTGCTCGCCTAATAGGCCGGCTGTCGGAAATTCAGATTAGTCAATCGTTTCCAAATCTTTATAAGAACAGGATTAGATTCCGGGGTGCGCCAAGTTGTTGGCGCACCCTTTTTGCATTATAGACGAGGGCGGAGATAGTCCGGTGTTTTCATCATCGGCTTGTATTCCTGCGAAAAGAAATAGCTTCACAGAAAAATTCGCATCATTCGGGGCATTCGCCGAAAGAAATGATAAATGTCGGCGAATGCTCCGAATGATGCGAATTGCAGGAGCCTTTTACCCTTTTAATTCTTGAATCTTTGAATCTTTTAATTTTTGAATTTTTCAAAGTTCCATCACCGCCGTGTAAAGCCCCGGGAAAGCTGCGGCGATGTTGTGCGGCTCCTGCTTGAAGATGCCGAAGAGGGCACTGCCGCTGCCACTCATCTGCGCATAGACCGCCCCAAGGTCGTAGAGCCGTCGCTTGATGTCGGCCAGCATGGGGTGCATGGCGAAGATGGGCTTCTCGAAATCGTTGGTGAGTTCATCCCGCCACGTGGCGATGGGCTGCCGGCAGATGTCGCGGCAACATTTGGCCGGTTGTGCCGGCGTAATGCGGCTGTAGGCCTCAGCCGTGCTCACAGCGATGTCGGGCTTCACCACTGCCAGCCTGTAGCCCCCGAGATTGCCCTTGGGGCCGTCAACCGGAGCAAGGATTTCGCCGATGCCCGTGGCGTAGGAGGGCATGGCTGTGATGAAAAACGGGCAGTCGGCCCCCAGACGGGCGGCGTATCGCTCCATCTCGGCGATGCCGATGTTGAGCCGGAAACGCTCGTCAAGCAACCTGATCATATAGGCACCGTCGCTCGAACCGCCCCCTAAGCCGGCTTGCGAGGGTATGCGCTTCACGAGATGGGCATGGACACGCGGCAGCGAGAAGTCGGCAGCCAACAGATTGTAGGCCTTCACCACCAAGTTTTTCTGCTCGTCGCAGTCCACGGCGTTGCCCGTCACTTTGAGGTCGCAGTCCACCTCGCTGGGAAACCTTTCGTCCATGCGCCTGATTTCGAGCGCGTCGCAGAGTGGGATAGGGTAGAACACTGTCTCTATGTTGTGATAGCCGTCAGGCCGCCGGCCCACGATATTGAGGCCGAGATTGATTTTGGCATTGGGAAATGTAATCATAGTCAAAGTTGTTTATTCTTGTGCAAAAATAGCAAATTATCGAGAAATAAGGTATGTCGTCTCCTCGTTTTTTTTACATTTCATGACAACATTGAACCATATATAACCCAAATGGCCGGATACGCTTGGTGCAGTTGAATGTTTTGTCAGGTCAAATCCATTATCATGTTTTTCCGTATCTCACATTTTTATCGTAACTTTGTCCCGACAATTCAAACGACATGCCTGAAAATAAATCAAACAAGACGGGGCGGCGGCGTGCGCAGACCCCGATAGACAACACCTACGGGCATCTGCCCCCGCAGGCTCCCGATATCGAGCAACTGGTGATCGGAGCACTCATGGTGGACAAGGATGCCTTTTCGGTGGTGGCGGAGATACTGCGCCCGGAGACGTTTTATGATCCCCGCAACCAGAAGATATACGAGGCCATCCAAGCCATGAACATGGAGGAGAGGCCGGTGGACATCATGACCGTCATCGAGGAACTCAAGCGGCAGGGCACCTTCGAGAGTGTGGGCGGTGCGCCCTACGTGCTCGACATCAGTCAGCATGTGGCCTCGTCGGCCCATGTGGAATATCATGCGCAGATATTGGCGCAGAAGTTCCTCGCCCGTCAGCTCATCCATTTTGCCGGCGAGATAGAGACCAATGCCTACGACGAGACGGTGGATGTGGAGGAGCTGATGCAACATGCCGAGGGTGCGCTCTTCGAACTCTCGCAGAAGAACATGCGGCAAGACTACACACAGATAGACCCCGTGATAGCCGAAGCGGAGCGAATACTTATGGCTGCGACCAAGAACAAGGGGGGACTGACCGGTGTGCCGAGCGGATTCACCGGGCTGGACGACATCACGAGCGGGTGGCAGGCTTCCGACCTTGTGATCATTGCCGGCCGACCGGCCATGGGTAAGACCTCGTTTGCGCTGAGCATCGCCAAGAACATCGCCGTGGACTACCGCGAACCCATCGCCTTCTTCTCGCTCGAAATGAACAACGTGCAGTTGGTGAACCGCTTGATTTCCAACGTGTGCGAGATTTCGGGACACAAGATACTCAGCGGTCAGCTCGAACCTCACGAGTGGGAACGCTTCGACAAAAACCTGCGAAAGCTCACGGGAGCACCCATCTATGTGGACGACACGCCGGGCCTCTCGGTGTTTGAGCTGCGGACGAAGGCCCGCCGACTGGTGAGGGAAAAAGGGGTGAAAATCATCATGATAGACTATCTGCAGCTGATGAACGCCAGCGGTATGCGTTTCGGTAACCGCCAGGAGGAGGTGTCCACCATCTCCCGCTCGCTCAAGGGACTGGCCAAGGAACTCAACATCCCTATCTTGGCATTGAGCCAGCTCAACCGAACGGTGGAAAACCGTGAGGGCATCGACGGCAAGCGGCCGCAGCTGAGTGACCTCCGCGAGTCGGGAGCCATCGAGCAGGATGCCGACATGGTGCTCTTCGTTCACCGCCCCGAGTATTATCACATCTATGACGACGGCAAGGGCAACGACCTCCACGGCATGGCCCAAATCATCATAGCCAAGCACCGTAAGGGCGCCACGGGCGATGTGTTGCTCAACTTCCGCGGGGAGTTCACCCGCTTCCAGAACCCCGAAGACAATTCCATCGCTCCCATGCCGGGCGGTGGCGGTGAAATCATCGGCAGCAAAATCAATGGCGATGATCCCTTCGGTGACCTGCCGCCTGCGCCCGATGCCGATTTTCTGAGATGATGGCTTCGGCCGCTCAGGCGGTGCTTAACGGGAGAGGCATCCGGATAGATGACTGTCAAACTATTTATTCGTTTTCGGCCTCTGTGCTTGCAATATTTGCAACCGACGGCCCGTTCGGCGTAAATACGCGATTTTGGCGGCTTTTTCAAAACGCTGATATTCAACCACTTGAATTTTATTGATATCTATTTTGGGCCGAAAACGGGGCTGAAAGAGCCCAAACGGGCTTGCAAAATGGCCACAGTTGCCGTGCAACTGTGGCCATTTTGGCTTTCAACTGTGGCTCTTTTGCAAGCTCGATGGGCCCGAATGAGGAAATCTGTGGGCTTTTCCGACGGTTTAAGGCAGGTTTTTCGCTCTGGTTGGAGAGTTTTTACAGAGGTGCTTTTGTTGATATTATTCGTCACAGCCCGCTGCTTGCAGAGACTGCTTTCACCGGTTTTTATGGGGTATGTGAGCAACACACAGATTGGTTTTATCACCCAGTATCAGCCGCCCCTTATGGCTTCCTTTCCAAAGTCGGAAGTGATCGAAATCTAAAGTTCATAAAGCAAGTCCTCTGCCGTTTTTAATTGCGTTTCTCCAGCCTTAGCATCTATCATTTCTTGCAAGGCATGGCGCAACTTTACAGCAAATTTCTTTTGGTTGCTACAAAAGTCTTTTGGACCTATTATCATCATGGCGGTTTCCTTTAATTCTATTGCAAAGATAGCCAATTTGGTCGCAAAAATGGTAGCCATTTAAGGAATATTTATCAAAAGACAGGTAAAGAATCTAATTCTAATGCGCCCATAAATTGCCTCTTTATAATGAAAAGTGGGGTGAGAAATGAAGAATTATTTAATTTTTAGTGAAAATCTATCATTTAGGTCTAAGTAATTGGCTATGAACAGCCTTGTGAGTTATGATTTTCAGCAGGTAATGATTTAGCGACCTATCTTCTGCAACGACACACAACGCTTTGCATAACTCGAATAACCTATTGCAAAGGTAATACTATCTACGGAGAAAGACGAAACTTTCTCCGTTTTTCTTTTCTAATAGTTGTCTGTTCAGACAATAGTTTTCATTCTTTTCGTCTTATTCCTCACGATTATGGCAGTCTTTCTTGTGAAGGCTGCCTTTCATTTTTTCGCTCTGTCCTCTCAGGTGTTCCTCTCCACATTCTATTCTATGTATTCGCATCGGGATCGGTTGTTCGTTGTCAGCGGCAAAGGTAGTTTCGGGCTTTCACGGACAAAAAAGGTCGGGGCGGCAAGCCGTTTAGACGACAATCTCCACACTTCCATTTCATTGCAGGTAGTATTCTCGCCGTAAAACCTTGTTTGTCCTAAGCCCTACCTTTTTAAGCCCCTGAAACGAAAACGACCGACCCGACGGAAAAACGCATAAAAAAAATGTCGGAAACACGAGGACAGAGAAAATGAAAAATGGAAACTCAACTCCCTCACCTCTGGAATCCGCATAAAATCAAAAAAATCAGACAAGATGAAACTGAGATACAAAATATCAATTGGGCTGGCTCTTGCACTCGCAGGCTCTCTCCTTTGGGGCGGAAGTGTCTGGCTTTGGCTGGCAGGGATATGTGCAGGGAAGTTCCTCATTCGGCTACTCCTTACCATCGCTTTGGCAATCGCAGTGTACATCTTGGCTTATGCTCTCATCATCGGGGCAATACTTTGGGTACTCATTTCTTAAACAGACAGATATATGAAAAGAAGAAGCAAGACAATCGCACAGCAATGCAGATACTACGAAGTGGACAACATCTTCGAGTATATGGTATCGGTTTACCTAAACGGAAACATATCCGCCTTTGGGGAACTATACAAGGAACTCAATCGGAAAGACAAAAAGGAGTTTATACTCTATCTCTTTTCAGAAGTTGAACCTATTTATATCCAAGAAATCATTTTGACAACCATCTAAAAATAGGAACAATGGAAGCATTCAGATTTTACCAAGACAGAAAGGTTACTTGTTGGGAACGCACCCACTTTGAAGTAACAGCCGAGAATTACGAGGAAGCCGTTGCCCTTGTCAAGTCGTGGCAAGGTGAGGACGTGCTTTGCTTTGAGGATGATGAGAAAATCATCATCACAGACGGAGAAACATTATATGACACCTCCGAAAGCCTATCCGTAGAGGAAAACCTACTATCGAGGTCTTTGCGGACAATGGAGAAGACATCATCAATAATACAGCCCGATAACACCAAACGAATATGAGAACGGAAACAAGAACATACGATATATATAACCTTCACGAACTGACCAAAGAGGCACAAGCAAAGGCACACAGCCATTGGGCGGAACATTTCAACTATGGTTGGGACGAAGAAAACCGAAAGACATTGCAAGCCTTTGAACAGATATTCAATATCAAGGTGGACAGATGGTCATACGATGATTATTCCTATTGGTATCGTTTCACTTCTCATTACAGCGAGGAAGAAGATAATTTGAAAGGGGTTAGACTTCTGAAATACCTTGTCAATAACTATTGGAACGACTTGTATATACCCAAAACCATTTGGGGACACAATTACAAGACAAAGCGCAAGAGCCGTATATTCGTCACCAATGATTGTGTTTTGACGGGCTATTATATGGACTATGAGATATTACAGCCTATATACGACTTTCTAAAAGCCCCCGACAACACCACCCTTTACGAACTTATGAACAAGTGCTTAAACGGCTTTTTCAAGGCTTGCAGGGACGATATGGAATATCAACTCAGCGAAGAAGCCTTTGCTGAGAGTTGCGAAGCCAACAATTATGAATTTCTATCCAACGGAACATTATTCAACTGATAAAAACAACAAAGACAATGAAAGGTACAGAACATTTTAAGGACGTTATCAAAAACTATTTGGAAACCAGAGCATCATACGATGAACTCTTTGCGGAGAATTTCCGCAAGGAGAATAAGAACATAGACGAGTGCATTACCTACATCTTGACGGAAGTCCAAAAAATGGGGTGTGCAGGTCTGTCCGATGAGGAGGTATATTCCCTTGCCGTTCACTACTACGATGAGGATAACATCGAGGTAGGCAAGTCCATCAACTGCCAAGTCGTGGTAAACCATACTATCGAACTTACAGAGGAGGAAAAAGCGGAAGCACGGAAAAAGGCTATCGAGCGATACCAAGCGGAGGAATACCGCAAACTGACCGCCAAGAAACCAAAAGCGGAGAAGCAAGTGGAACAGCAGATAGCACAGCCCTCACTATTCGAGTTTTAACCCTTAAACAACAAAAGAAAATGGAAGCAAAGGAATTGAACGAAGCACGCATTTATGTAGGCACTTATGCCAAGTACAACAACGGCTCATTGCAGGGCGAATGGGTGGAACTTTCGGACTTCTATGATTTGGACGGCTTTATGGAGCGTTGTGCCGAGATACACGAGGACGAGGAAGAACCCAAATATATGTTCCAAGCGTGGGAGGAAATCCCCGATGGTCTGATAGCCGAGAGCCATTTGGAGGAAACCTTCTTTGAACTTCGGGACGAGTTGGACAGACTGAACGACACGGAGAAAGAAGCCTTTTGGGTGTGGGCAGACGGCAACAACGCCCAACTCACACAAGACGCATACAGCCTTGTAAAATCTTTCCAATCCGACTACATCGGAAATTATGCAAGCAAGGAAGATTTTGCGGAGGAACTTGCGAAAATGGAGAATGAATTATCCGATTTTGCATTGAGTTACTTCGACTTCTCCAAATATGCCGATGACCTTTTCGACACGGACTTTTGGTATAAGGACGGCTATGTATTTCGTAACAACTGATTAAGGAGGACAGATTATGAAACCGAGAAACAGATTTGAGAAGGCAGTACTTGCCGAGAGCAAAAAACTGCGACCGATAAGCAAGACACAATGTAAGTGGGCATTCCGTGAGTGCATAGACCACTTCGCCTATCGACTGCCCAAAGGTCGCACTACTTGTATGGATTGTGGACATAGTTGGACAATGGAAAAGCCGGCATATACATGCACTTGCCCTCATTGTAGAGCAAAGTTGCAAGTCCGAACGACTTTTGAACGTAAGATAAGACAGAAGCAATACTTTACGATACTTACCACTTGTAAAGAGTACCAAGTATTAAGAATGTTTCTTCTTTCTGTGGAAATGGAGAAAGGTTGCAAGGCATCATCATACACTATTGAAATCGGTCAGTATTGGTGGAACGCACAAGGACGAAAGACGATTGTTGCCGTTCAAAGAGTACTGGGTAGATACATCGACACCTTTTCCTATTGCTCGCCTATGGCAGTGAGAAACGATAACGAAGCCTACCGCCATATATCGTATTCACTGATATATCCCAAGTTCAAGGTTGCAGAGACACTCCGTAGAAATGGTTTTAGGGACGATTTTCACGACATCGCACCAACCGTTCTCATACCTGCCCTATTGTCCGACAGTCGAGCGGAAACCTTGCTGAAAGCAGGTAGAACCGAACATTTGAAATACTTTCTTGATAATTCACGGACATTTGACGTTTGTTGGCAGTCCTATAAGGTTGCCACTCGCAACGGCTACGACATAGAGGACATTTCGATATGGTGCGACTATGTGGATATGCTCCGCAGATTGGGCAAGGACATACACAGCCCCAAGTATGTTTGCCCCACCGACCTGCATAGGGAACACGACCTAAGACAAAACGAACTCCGCAGACAAAGGGAAAAGGAAGAAAAGGAGAAGAAACGCAAAAAGGCAATGGAGGATGAAAAGCGTTTCCACGAACTCAAATCAAAGTTCTTCGGTATCTCATTCACGGATGGCACAATCCAAGTCCACGTTTTAGAGAGCGTGCAGGAACATTTGGATGAGGGTGTGGCAATGCACCATTGCGTATTCGACAATACCTACTATCTCAAAGAGAACTCGCTTATCCTTTCGGCGACCATTGAGGGTAGACGGATAGAAACGATTGAGGTTAATTTGGACACGCTCAAAGTGGTGCAAAGTCGTGGCGTGTGCAACAAGAATACGGAATATCACGACCAAATAGTGAGCCTTGTCAATGCCAATCGCAAATTGATTAGGCAGAGAATGAGAGCGACAGCATAAGCAACAATCACCAAAACATCACAGATATGAAAGCAGAAATAGAAAGCATCGTATGTAATTGGGCGGACGAGATACCCAATATTCTTGTAAGAGTAATCAATGCCATTACTCTATCCGCCAATGAAGAGGAACTAAGGACTGCCGTCAAGCGAATAGCCGAAGAAACGGAACTTGATAAGTTCTTTGCATACGGCTATGGCGCACACCATTTTTGGCTTACCCACCGAAGGTTATCCAATGGAGAACCAAAGGAACACAGATTACTAATTGCTAATTTTTGAGAATATGAAGAAGAGAGTTTACAGAATACGGACGCAGTACATTTTCGAAGGAGTGTTTGAAGTAGTTGCCGAGAGCAGAGAGGATGCACGGCAAAAGGTCATTCAGGATTGCGGAATGGTGATGGGTGGAAACGTTCACAGCACCCTTCCCGATGAGGAAATCAATTGGGCTTTCTCCACGCACCCCGAAGTAAAGACGGGACGGATAACCGTTCAAGAAGAACAGACAACGTAATGCGGTCGGCAAATTTGCCGACCGCTCCTTTCTTTCGTGAGCTTCGGGCGGACAAAGAAAGGAGCAAAGAAACCCCGATGAAAAACACCTCGTTACTTTTGACAGTGAGTTGATACGGCTCAAAAGTAACAAAAAACCATTACCAAGGCAAATCTTCGTCAAACAGTTCTTTTGCAAAAGCTATCTTCTGTAACAAAACATTGCTATGTATTTGAATCAAATCTTGCGGAGCTGTAAGAAAATTAGACAAACAAGATTTTACTCCTAACTCATTTATGCCATAAGTACAACTGCGAGAGAATGCTTTTGTTATATCTTTATTCTCCACATTAACTTTGTGTATAATTTGAATAGTTTCTTCTCCAAATACTGTTGAGTTGTTTTTTTCTTCTGCACTGATGTCAATATCAATTGGCTCATCATGAATAGTGGGAATATAATAGAGTTGTTCTTTATATGGTTGGAGAACCTCCTCTATAAAACCAAAAGATTTTGCAAATATTGGATTTTTCCGAAGAGAAAACACTCTATCAAAATTATGTCTTTTTAGTTCATTCCGAAAATCTCCTTTACTATCAAAGTATATCTCGAACAGAATACCATTGAGAACATGATTTTCTTCGTCTTTATTGTATTTTGATAAGTTATTTCCAAGGTTTTCAAAAAATCTTTGCACTTCCCACGCATAACCATTAGCTTGGTACAAATTGCGTCCCAAAATAAACTGTTGATTTTTGTTGAGGTCAGAAGCAGGTATTCTGCGAATCTGTTCCATTGCAGGGTTTTGTCTATTCCAATCACAAGAACGGAGTTCCAAAATTAAATTGCCAAAAACATCACCTCCATCGAACAGGGAGTCTTTAACAACAACTTCGTCATAAGGGATTTCTACAGAATAAGCCAATTGCCCTGTATTGAAAAAGAAATCTCCAATTAAAGATGTATGTTCCCATGGCGTTTGAGTTCCATTGGTTAGATTATAGACCGTTTTCCGGACTTTCTTAAAAAGACTCTCAACAGATAATGTTTCCCTTCCTATATATTGCAATAAGGCACTTGTATACACACTATGACCATCTTGCCCATTACCATCTTTCGCTCCTTCGTTGGGAGAGGTAGAAAAGGCTATAAGAGTTCCTTTGGGAGCTTGCACCTGTGCAAAAGAACTTGCAACTCCTCTGTCAAAAGTTTTTCTACAGGCATCTATTATTACTATATTTACTTTTCCTGAATTTGTTTTGAGAATCCCTAAGACCTCTGTCAGTCTGATGCAGTATCTGTTTGCTTCATGTTTATTTATAGGAGGTATTTGACAGTCTATTGGTATTAAATAGTTTTCGCCTTCAAGTTCAAAGCCGTGTCCTGCAAAGTAAAAGATAGAAGCATCATAATCCTTTATTCCATCTTCAAATGAACTTAGAATATTCGAACATTCTTCAGACTTGAAATTTAGTTTTTCAAAAACATCATATCCAAGGCGACGAAAAATTGCAGCCATTTCAGCGGCATCGTTTACAGCACACTTTAATTGAGCACCTTCAAAATAATCATTGTTCCCGAGAACAAAAGCAATTGTCTTCATCTTTTCTTGTTTTGAGTTATTTGAAATAATGCAGCCTTCAATACTTGAAAGCAAATTTTTGCGGTATTCTCATCAGGTGAAAATTTCTCTGACATCTGCTGAAATGGATGAATATAATTTCTAAAATCTCGCAGTGAGTGACTGAATTTCTTGACATCTTCTCTTAGGAAACCAACCTCACAAGATACGTCAATAAGATTGCTAAGTGTCCATTCATGAAACTGCCGAATCTTTCCTGTTTTGTTATCCTTTGGAGCAGATTTAGCTTGATTATACATCGCCGGATTATTTTGAGCTAATCCCAACAAGACTCCCTCTAATGTACTTCCGGAAAGGAATATTACTGATAACGAAGCTTTTGCAGATAAGCATGTTTTGATTTCGCTGATACGTGCTTCTATATAGGGTAATACATAATTACCTATTGGCAGATTTTCAATTGGAATATCTGCAAATTCCGTATTTAGGAACTCTGCTTCCGTATTATTTACGATGCGTTCTTTTTCCTTTTCCTTGTCAATATCTACACCTGTTGCTTTTGAAAAAGTTATTTCGCGACCTTTACGTATAACATTCCACCCATCAAAACAGAGGTATTGATTGAAATCTGCTATAAAAGAATCTAATTCAGAGAATCTTCCAATAAAATTTACTGGCGCAAAAACATCCTTAATACATCTATCTAATTCAGGCTTTCCATTCAATGCACGTATTTTCTCCTCTGTGTATATCCATCTTGAGGGAAAGCCATTTCCATACACATCTCTAAATCCATATTGATTGAAAAAAGCAACAAGTTTAGAACCAGAACGATATTCTGTTTCTTCATTTATTAGCTCTCTCAATTTTTCAATAGTCTTTTGCGATATAATCATATAATCTCTTCTTATTTAGGTTGTAAAGTTACTCATTCATAACGAGAAAGGCGAATAAAACAGCAAGAAAACGCCCCTTGCGGAGCATAAAATGTCGTAAGAGGCGTATTTGAAAATCAGGGTATATAAAACAAGGCAAACTCTACTTTTCGTCGTTTGACAAGCCCTCTGAGGACTTTGCCCTTGTATCGGCAGAGAGATATAAATTCACGGTAGAAATTCCTGTCGCCCGACTCTATCTTCCGTAGCAATCGGCTCTTGGGGTGTTTCCCATATCCCAGCAATCTGCCTGCTCCGACATTGTAGGACAGGACGGCAAGCAGCAAAGCATCCTTACCGTAATCCTTGAACATCATCAGACGTTTCATCAGGTCTGCCCGAAGCAGGGAGTCCGCCTGCCGTTCCGTCATCGCCGCCGTGAACTGCTCTCCGGGCAGAAGCTGATGACCATAACCCACATAGGGGTAGTCCTTCCAAGAATGTAAGCTCTCGAAATGCTTGATGCAGAGAACAGCACGCTCGAATGGAGGGAGTGAGAGCAGGACTTTCCTGCCATCCTGTGCGGAAAGCCGTAAACAGGAAAGGCAAACAAGGCAGAATGATAAAACGAAAAGTTTACTTCTTGCCCTCATCCGTTTTCTCCTTTTCCTCATCCTTCTGACTGTTGAACTCAAACGAGAGTTTCACAGTCTGTCCGAAATTATCCTCCACATACACGTCTATTGTCTGCTGGTCGGTGGAAGCGGAGGTGTAGTATAACCTGAACTCTTCCTTGTTGAGCGGATAGCGGTCATTGGGCTTGAAGACCGTACCGTTATCCATCTTCAATCTCCCCCTGCCATCGGGTTGGAAATAACGGATGGTGTAGCGTGCCTCTTCAAACCGTCCCTGCCGTTTGAGCGTGCAGCGTATCTCTGCCGTCTGCCCTTTTGTGATGTGCTTCTGCACCGGCATCGTCTCTACCGTGAACGGGTATGCCTGCTGAATATCCAACTCGTGATCACAAGCAGATAGACAAAACACGGCAATGGAGAGTACCCCCATTACCCAAATCGTATTCAATATATTCTTCTTCATTGTTCGTTACATTTTAATATTATACACTCACACCTGCCTTTGAGACAGCAGATAGTCATTCAAATCCTTATGGTCTGCATACAGCGAGGAACGGTCAATGACTTTCTCCCCGAAGCGGGCGTGCAATCTCTGAAAAGTCCTTCGTCCTGCATCGTCATTGTCGAGGAAGCATTCTATCCTTTCATATCCCTGCAAGGCTTTCACCGCTTTCTCCACATTGGATACGGAATTAAGCACAAGCCAATCCGAATCGATGATACCTAACTGCATAGCGGAGAGATAATCCATAAAACCTTCAAAGACGGAACATACGTCCGAGCTGTTACACTTTAAGGAAATGTCCTTTGGCGGTATGCTGCCCTTGAAAAAGCGGTTGCGCAATTCCAATCCTCCGGCATCGTTGCGAAAGCCGATGGCATAGTACCGTTTGCCATGCACCCGGTATCGAACCTCCTCGCAGTTTGGGATGGCAACGTGGGCATTGATGCCTCTTTCTTTCAAGTAGCCCAGCAGTCTGGCATCTTGCAACGGGCGTACCCATATATCCTCGAAGATGGGTTCTTTCTCTTCATTCCTTTGTGGACGTTCTATTATGGAAAGCGGACACGTTCCGCTCTTTGCGATGAATGCCGCCCGCAGGAGAAAATCCTCGCTTCCGATGAACGCTCCTGCCAAGTCGAAGATGTCGCCACCTTTGCCCGTCCCGAAATCGAACCAAACATTCTTGGCGATATCAACCTTGAAAGAGGGTGTCCGCTCCGTGCGGTACGGAGCGGAATACCACAAGGCATTTCCTTTCTGTTTAGTCGGATGAATCCCCATTGCGCTGAGGAAGTCCGCAATGGGAATCTCTCTCATCTGTCGTGCATCCATCAGTCCAGCATGATTTTCAGTCCGACACCGTACTGGGCATGGAAACGCTCCGTAGAGCCTCCCCACAGGCAACGTTCCCTGCCATAGAGCAGCAGTACAAGGTGGTCACTCAGATAGGTCTCCGCCTGTAGGGTGATTGCCCCACCGTAGATAAAACCGTCTTTATTGCGTAGTGTCGAGCCGTCAAAGAGCCGTTTCTCTCCGCCATTGACCGTCTCATAGCCCGCCAAGGCGGAAATACCTGCTGACAGGAAAAAGGTCTTGCTTCCGTCCGAAAGCACCCCAAAGAAGAAACCTCCCTCGCCCGTGAACTGCTCCACAGGTATACGCCTTTCCCGATAGGGATGGTACCTTCGGAGATACTCCGCCCCGAACACCCATTGGTGTCCGCCTTTGGTGTAGGTGGCGAGCGCAGCCCCAAACGTATAGCCCGTCTCATTCTTGGAAGAGGAAGAATAAAAACCGTCCGCCATGCCTGCGGTCAGGCGTATACCTTTCATCTTGGGCAGACAACGCTGGGCGTGCGCCTGCCCTGCAAAGAGGGCAAGCGACACGACAAACAGGAAAAATGCGAGCTTTCTCATATCACTTCACTTTGAGTTCGTTGATTTCCCTTGCACGCACAAGGTCTTCATTCTCCACGACAAAGGATTGGTGTCTTCCGCCGTTCTTCTCGTGCATCTCCACAATGAGATGCTTGTCATCGGGGATGGTGAACTTTTGCAGGGTGAATACCGTGCGTTCGCTCTTCTGCCCCGCCACGCAGGTGATGTAGTTGTAGGCACGCAGCGGAAGCAGCACCTGCTCCTGCATGGCAGTCTGCTTGGCGACCTTCTTGTCCACGATTTTGAACGTGATGAAGTCGATGTCGAACGGCACGTTGGACTTGTTGCGCAGCTCCGTATGGAAGTACAGCAGTCCGTTGTGCGAGTACAACCCTTTGAGCAGGTACTGAATACCAAAGGACTTGCTGCCGATGTGCTTCACCGCCCGCCTGTCCTCCTTGTGAATGGATTTCATGATGAGCCTTACCAGCATCGGGCTTTCGTTTCCGAGTTCCTTGAGATAGACCTCCATGGCGTTGTTCGGACGGTTTACGCTCTCCCCATCGTGGATGAAGTCCGCCATTTCCACATTGAGTAACAGCGGCTCGTTGGCATACTTGACATTAAAGGTGTAAAATGCACCGTCTTCGGTGATGACGCTCATGTTCGTCTCTTCGTGGAAGTCCTTGACCGTCGCCTTCACACGGATGACGTTTTCCGCCCCGTCCGCCTTCCCCGCAATGAGGTTGGGCGAACCCAGATCCACATAGCGCACGGCAGAGGGGAAGATGATGTGCACCGTCTTATCGTAGGTAATTTCCAAACCGTGGGGTGGTATCATCCGCTCAAAGGCAATTTCGCGAGTCAGCCCCTGATAGAGATCTCCGCTTGAAGTTGTTTCCTGTGCGTTGGCACAGACTGCGCCCAGCATCAGGGCGATGGCTAAAACTGTTCTTTTCATTTTTACTTTGGATTAAAGTGGTGAATAATAACTGTGAATTACTTGTTGTCCGATTGGTAGAGCAATACCTTGTAACCAGCCTTCAGATGCACCTTGACGGTACGCATTTTCTTAGAGAAATACTGCGAGGTGCCTTGTATCAGTCCCTTCCCCAAATCAGCGGCAAGCTGTGCGCCCGCATCAGTGGAGAAGTTCATACTGCTGCCTGCGGAAGTACCCATTCCTGCGACAATCTCCTTCGCGGCACTGCGCTCCATCGAGCCGGGGATGAATATCCCAGCTTGTCCGTCCGTATCGTACACCGCCAACTCCACGGGGATGATGTTCCCGTGATATTCCAGCGAAGAGATGAGTACGTTCAGGCGTTCACCCTGTATCTTCGCCACGCCGACCATCGAGGTGTTCCGAGGGATTTCCCTACCGGATACCAGCATCGGCTCCAAGAGACGGAAACGTACCGTTTGCCCGTCCGTAACCGTCTGCCGGGTATGTACACAGGCGGAGATGGTATTCTTCTCCGTCAGCGGGGCTGTTCCGATGGCGGTATGGAATATGTAGTTCCTCTCCTTGACATATTCGGAGCGGAAAGTCGAGTCGCTCATCGGCTGTGCCAGAGCCGACACCACTTGTTCGCTCACGGGGGAAACGGGAAAGGCTACCGCCTTCCCGTTTCGGGTAGTTACGACCGCTTTCCCTTCGGAAGCCGTCTCCCCGTCCGATGCCAATGCCATATTGGAAGAGGACTGTCCACCGCCCGACGGCATATATTTTGCCGCCAACTGATAGGACTTTTCAAGTAGTGCCATCTGGTCGTTCACGGTTATGGCGGGCGACTGCTGTTCGCTGCTCATACGGTTTTCCAACTCTGCCAATCGGGCACGCAGTTCTTCCTTTTCAGGGTCTTCCCTCGGTGCTTCATAGAAACTGCCGAGCGTGCGGTTGATGTCTTGGTAGGCTGATGCAGAGGCGTGAAAGCCGTCTTGCGGAGCAGCAGTGCGAGAGCCAAAGCCGTTATCTCTTTCCGACAAATCCGTCTTTAATGCCAACTCTTCGGAACTCTGCTCCGGTTGTCCTCCTGTCATCTCCCCGAACATGGAACTCAGACTCTGCATCGCGCGGCTGCGCTCCTGCTCTTTCTCCTCCATCATCTCCTTCTCGTAGGCTTTCTTCTTATCACCGATCAGTTCGGCTGCTGTCGGGTCGGGTACTTCCGTGTTGAATCCTTTCGCCTGTTTCTCCTCTTCTTTCTCCGATGGAGCGAAGATGAGCCACATAGAGCCTGCAAAAAGCAGGAACATCAGGGGATAGATGACAAACTTCTTTCGCCTTTGTCTCTCTTCCTCCGTCAGCTCAGGCGAGGTGCTCATATCGGAGGCTGTCTTTCTTTTGAATGGGAACATAATCGTAATACTTTAATAGGTTGATACTGTCTTTGGGATAGAGCCGCCTTACGTCAGGAGCTTCTATATGCTCGATTTCTGGTAACGCTTCCTCCTCGGAGTCTCCGTCGGAGAAGAGGCGGAACAAACCGCTGAAGAAAACATAATTGGCAAGGAAAGCGAAGAAAAGAAGCATCGTCAGGACGACATACAGCCTCAGATGAGCGGGGATGCGTCCGCACAGGCGGCGGAGTCTTGCCTCCGCTCCCTCCTGCATCATTCGGAACAGACTTTTCTTTTTCATCGCTTACGGGTACTGATGTCCTTGTTCTCCACAATCTCGAATCCTTCGATATTGAAGCCATTCGGATTGTCATCGCTGCGGCTCGTATTGAGCAGGCGGCATACGGTCACGAGACTGCGCTCGGTCACGTTGGTCGCACGGATAATCATCTGCCGGGCATACGTCCGTACCGCATAGGGATAGCTGTCGAAGTCACAGAGAACGCTGTCCACCTGCACGACCTGATTGATATTTCCTGCCACGATACGGTTGTAGTATCCTTTCTCGGAGAAATCCCGATAGTAATTGTAGGCACTCTTGTCCGCCAAGAGCAGCGCACGGGAGATATTCCCCTCGATGGCACTCTTATCGGGCGAAAGAGTGAAAAACAACTCGTGGAAGCGGCGCACGTGCTCCTTGGCTTCTGCGGGTCTGTTCTGCGACAGATCCTGCGACAAGGCGAGCATCAGCGACTTACCGCCATCCAACACATAGATTTTCTGCCGTTGGGCTTCGGCAAAGGAGTAGGCACTCCATACCGAATAGCCCGCAAGGGCAGCACACAGGCAGATGACGACCAAGGTAAAGAGGCGTATCTGCCTGAAACTCGTTTCGATATTCTTTAATGACTTAAATTCCATAGCTTTTTAATTTTGTTCCGATGGTTCGGATGATTGGTTTCCTCCCCGATGAAATAATTTCCCGGCTATCTCTCTTCCCTTGCTCCCTGCATAGTTCATCGCATTTCGTGCGTGTCCTCCGGCAAATCCACCAACGGCTCCACCCACGGCACCTGCGATACCGGCTCCCTTTCCTGCTGCGTAGTTCACGTTCTTGCCGAAGTTACCTGCTCCACCTGCCTGTATCACCCAACCCGCAACGGTCGGAATGGTGAAGTAGCCGATGATGCCGATCATCATGAAGACGAGGTACACTCCGTTCGAGGTGTCTATCGTATAGGTAGGGTCGTTCTGTAACTGCGTGATGTCGTGTTTGAGCATCAGCTCCTGAATCTTTGCCAGCATCGAACTGAACAAGTCCGCCACGGGCAGCCACAGATAGATGGAGATATACCTCGTGAACCACTGCGTGAGGGTACTCTGAAAACCGTCCCACACGGAGATGGCAAAGGCTATCGGTCCCAAGATGGAGAGGACAATCAGGAAGAATGTCCGAAGCGTGTCGATGAGCAGGGCGGCAGCGGCGAAAAGCAGTTCCAAGAGCTCCCGCACCATATTGCGGAACCATTTCTTGAGGTTGTACATGCTGCGTTCCACGTACATTCCCGCCATTGTCGCCATATCCGAGGGAGAGATACCGAGTTCATCCAGTTTCTTGTCAAACTCTTCGTTACTCACCAGATAGGCTGTTTCGGGATTCTTCACCATCGCCTCGTATTCCAGCTTGTCCCGCAACTTGCGGTATTCGTCCATGCTGAAAGTCTGCTTTTCGAGCATCTTGTGCGTACCCTGCACAACGGGACTGAGCACGCCGTTGATGGTGTCCAAGACCATCGGAAAGAAGAGAATGCAGAGACCGAGAGCGAACGGACGTAGCAAAGGATAGACGTCGATGGGTTCGGCACGGGCAAGCGTCTGCCATACCCTGAGTGCCACATAGAAGAGTGCGCCCAAGCCCGCAATGCCTTTGGCGACGCCAATCATGTCACCGCACATCGGCATCATCTCCGTGTAAAGCGAACGGAGGACTTGGTGCAGGTTGTCAAATTCCGCTCCCATGATTACCAATACCTTTCGTTGTCCGTTCCATAGAGCGAAAGCACCCGGTCGGTGTCCTGCTGCTTCTTGGCTCTGAGATAGCTCACGGAGATGTTCTTGTTCGTGTAGTAACGCACAAGGTTGCGGTAATCCCTCACCTCCTTGTAGCAGCGATCCACCACGTCCATACGCTCCTTGTCGGTCATCTTCAGCGTGGTGATGTTCACTACCTGCTTGAGTTCCTTTAGCAGGTTGTTGCTTTCTCCGAGCAGTTTAGTGTAGCCGTTGGCAATGGCGACCAGCTCTTCCGGACGGAAGTTCGGGTCAGAGAGCATCTTCTTGTAGTTCTTCACATAGATGTCGGAGATTTCTCCGACCATCAAAATCGTCTCCTTTACCCGTTGGGCGTCCCGCACGAGGTTGTTCACCTTTTTCAGGGCATCGTAGTATTTCTTGCTCTCATTGTAGAGCTTCTCGACCTCCTTGAAGTTGTCAAGCGTGTTCTTGACCGTCTTGGAGGTCTGCACGATTTCCTTGGTCGTGTTGATGATACTCTGTGCAAGGTTTGTGGGGTCTGTGACCACCCACTGGGCGTGTGCATTGCCTACCAAGAGGCAACCGCACGCCATAAGCATTAAAATTCTCTTTCTCATTTTACGTTGGATTTTAGTGTGATTGTTATTGACTATTCTTCTTCGGCGAGCTGCCTGACGGCAAGCTCCATATTCCCGCCGAGTTGCTCGGCACGGGCAAGTACGCGCATCTTCTCCGTCTCCTCCGTCGTGTAGGTGAGGTATTCGGCTTTCGACACCTCAGTGGCATAGACGGCGGACTGAACGCCGCCCAGACCGATCCACACCTCCTTGTACGACCGTGTGGCATCGTTGCTCTGATTGATGGAGAGTATCTGCCCCCGTTCCTTGTCCGTCAGTCCCAAGAGTGCCTGAATCTGGTCGAACTTGTTCATGTACTTGCGCTGGTCAAGCAGTATCTTGCAGTCGGAGTTGTTGATGATGGACTCCTTGACAATGTCTGAGGAGATGATGTCATCCACCTCCTGCGTCACCACGACCGCCTCACCGAAGAATTTTCTTACCGTCTTGTAGAGATACTTGATATATCCCGCCATATTCGCGGACGCAATCGCTTTCCAAGCCTCCTCAATAAGGATGACTTTCCGTATTCCCTTCAGACGTCGCATCTTGTTGATGAAGAGTTCCATAATGATGATGGTGGTAATGGGGAAAAGGATGGGATGATCCTTTATGGAATCGATTTCGAAGACGATAAAGCGGGCGTTCAACAGGTCGAGCTGCTTGTCCGAGTTCAGCAGGTAGTCGTATTCGCCACCTTTGTAGTACGGCTCCAGCACGTTGAGAAAATTGGCCAAGTCAAAATCCTTTTCCCTGACCTTTTTCTCACGGAGCAATGCCGAGTAGTCGGTGGTGAGATACTCGTAAAAGCTGTTGAACGAAGGAACGAGACCGTCGTCCGTCTTGATACGCTCGATAAAGAGTGAAACGGCATTGGAAAGGGCGACCTCCTCCGAACGGGTGGCTGGCTCGTTATCCTTCTTCCAAAGGGTCAGCAGCAGTGTCTTGATGCTCTCCCTTTTCTCCACATCATACACCTTGTCGGTGGTATAGAAGGGATTGAAGCTGATGGGGCTCTCATCCGAGTAGGTGAAGTACACCCCATCCTCGCCCTGCGTCTTGTGGCGTATCATCTCGCACAAGCCCTGATAACTGTTTCCCGTGTCCACCAAGACGATATGGGTGTTCTGCTCCCAATACTGCCTCAAGAGGTGGTTGGTGAAGAAAGACTTGCCACTGCCCGAAGGACCCAAGATGAATTTGTTTCGGTTCGTGGTGATGCCTTTCTTCATCGGCAGGTCGGAGATGTCGAGATGAATGGGCTTGCCGCTGCGGTCAGCCATCTTGATGCCGAACGGCGAGAGCGAATCGCGGTAGTTGGTCTCTTCGTTGAAGAGGCAGATCGCCTGTTCGATGAACGTGTAAAAGCTTTCTTCTGCGGGGAAGTCTGCTTCATTACCGGGAATGCCTGCCCAGAAGAGCGTCGGCACATCCACCGTGTTGTGTCGTGGCTTGCACTCCATCAGTGCGAGTTGGCTGCCCACGTCGTTACGGATACGGCGAAGTTCCTCCTCTTCCTCGCTCCACGCCAAGACGTTGCAATGACAGCGGACGGAGGTAAGTCCGAAGCTATGAGCCTCGTTCAGATACTCGTCAATCCATTGCTTGTTGATTTGATTGGAGCGACTATAACGGGAGAGTGAATGCATATTCCGTACGCTCTTCTCGAAGCGTTGCAGGTTCTCGGCACTGTCATCAATAAGCACATACTGGTTGTAGATATGGTTGCACGAGAGCAATAACCCTACGGGAGCGGCAAAGGAAAGGCGGCAGTCGCTGCGGTCGGTGGATAATCGCTCATAGCGCATATCCGTGCCTACCAGCCCGGGCAGGTCTTCCGTATCGGAAAGGGTATGCAGGCAGAGCCGCTTATCGCCAATACGCATTTGGTCGGCTTTGAGGTCGATGTCCTCCAAAACCGTTGTGTCGGAGAGGGACAGCGAGAAATACTTCTCAATCAGTCCCGGTGTCTCCGCCGTCCCGATAATCTCCTCGTCCGTCAGGCGAGAGAGGCGAATAAAACCGCTTTCGTTCATAATCCGCTCGAATTGCTCGGTCGCTTCGAGGAACTTGCGGGCAGTATCTTTGTCCCGTACCTCCTTGGGGATGATATGCCCCCGGCAGAGGGTGGAAAAATTGCTTTGCTGTCGGTTGCGATTCTTGGTCGTCTTGGTCAGGAACAGGTAGCAGGCGTGATTCAAGAACGGTCGCTCATTGAAGTGTCGCTCGAAACTGCGGGAGAGGAAACTCATCTCCTCCTTTTGCAAGTCCGGACGGTAGCCCTCCTTGACAAACCAATCCTGCTTGTGTACGACGCTGTAGGTCGGCAACACCTTGATTGCCTTTACCCAAGAAGAATGGATAGAGGCATACTCCGCACTCGTCACCGTATAAAGTTCGGGAAGCTCGACTCGAAAGGCGACCGTAATGTCGGCGTCTTTCGAGAGGATACAGCCCTCTTCGACGGCAAGCAACGGGAAGCGGTTCTCCAGCGTGGTGGCTTTCAGTACGTTTCTCATTCTTTGTCCTCCTTTTCTTTTTTGTCAGTATTCTCACGATGTTTCCTCTTTCGTCTTGGCAGTTCCTTGTGCCGCAACAGACGGGGAATGCGTCGTCGGTTGATGAGGTATCGAGGGTGGCTGTGCAAAGCGGAACGCTTCATCAGCCCGTGTTCCCCATACTTCTTGTTCAGGGAGAAAGTCTGCCACACCAGAATGGATGCGGAAGTCCCTCCGAAGCCGATACAGATCCATTGATTGACACCCGCCATATAGAGGATGACAAACAGCACGAAAAGGGCAAGCAACCCTCCGGCGAAAATGAACAGATACTGGCTTTTGAGTCCCTGAAACTCTACCGAGCGACCGATCCCCTTGTTGATGGGATAGGTCTCCATAGGCTTAGAGGAAGAAACTTCTTAAAATGGTGGCTGCCACGATAAGGAAAATACAGGCTCCGAACCAGCTCGCGGCGGTCTTCGAGGTGTCCGGATCTCCGGACGAGAACTTTGAATAGACCTTTACCCCTCCGATAAGTCCCACGACCGCACCGATGGCGTAGATGAGTTTCGTTGCAGGGTCGAAATAACTCGTCACCATGCTCGTGGCTTGGTTGATACCCGACAAACCGTTGCCTTGGGCAAAGGCAGAGGAAATGGAAAGCAGCAGAATGGCTGCGATAAGAAAATGTCTTTTGGTCATAAATCTTTGTTTTGTGCCGAGAGGATTGGATAGACTCTCCCGACGGGTGAATACTGTTGTTACTTTCGGATTTTAGTGGTGGCTCTCTTAGGGTCAGCCGTACTCTTTTTCTTTCATTGCTTGTTGCATTAAAGGGTTCATACTATTGGGACAAAACCATTCGGAAGGGGCGTTACGCCTTTTCACCGCTGTAAAGCTCCTCGAAACGGGCACGGACGATTTCATCTATCGTGGCCGAGCGTTTCGCATCGCTTCGGAGCGTTTCCATCAGCTGAGTTCCTTCCAACTCTCTCAGCGTATCGCCGGTTCTCTGTTGTTCTGCTTCGGTATGGGCGTGGCGGTGAATGACCGACAAGGCTTCCAGCACCCGTTCAAAATCAATTCCCGTGGCATATTCGCTTTCTCCCTGTAAGGGAAGTTCCTCGTCCTCCTCTTCAAACAATGAAGAATCTGAGGATTCATACGTTAAAGGAATCTCATCTATGTCGGGCTGTTCATCCGGCTCTTCCAATGGCTCTTGTCCGTTTTCGGGAGCAAATGTAGATGCCTTTTTTGCTTCCACCTCGTCTTTTGGATAACTGCGTACTTGTGGCGTCGAGTGGCTGAGTTTGAAGTGACTTTTACCGATGATTTCAGCTTCAGAGACCATCTGGCAAGGCTTTTTCTCAATTGCCCTGTTCTTCCTTTTTCTTCGTTCATACAAGAAAAAAAGAAGTAGCCACAAAAGGTAGAGCAAGAGAAGGACAAGGACTATTCGGTACATAGGCGTTGCAGGATTTCGTGAAGCTCATCGCCTAATTCGATACAGAGCCTGCTCAACTTCCCTCCGTGGGGTGGGAAGAGGGTGGATACCCCTCTTCTGCGTTCGGAAAGCAGCGGACGATACAAACGGGAATGGCTCAATGAGGTCTGCATCAGTAAAGCTCCTGTTTCATCGCCAAGGGTGCGGCAGCGTTCGTCCGCTTCCTCACGTTCCCAAGCCTGTAGCATATTGCGGAGCAGGTAAAGCTCACGGATATTGCCCTTGCCCATAGTCAGTATCTGTTCTCCCAAGATGTCGATGAAATGGCGGACGGCTTCCATATCCATCGGACTGCCCGTAACGGGAAAGACGACGGCATTCATTGCCGAAAGCAACTCCACCGTCCCTTCGGTACGCATCAATGGGGGGAGGTCGAAAAGAATGCATCGAGGATGGCTGTCCACACAGTGTTGCTCCACTCGCCTCAGGGCTTCCCGCACCGGAGTGCAGATAATCGGATAAGGGGCATAGGCTGTCCGATGTTTCAGGCGCATCAGCCTTTGATGATTCAGGTCTTCCGACTCTTGCTGTCGCAGACGGGCGATGGTATAGACGGGATGGTTGCAATCCACGACAGCGACATTGCATCCTCTGTGGTAATGCAGAATGCTTGCGGAAAGTACCGTAAGCGAGGTTTTGCCGACACCTCCCTTGGGGGAAGCGATGGCAAGATAAATGGGTTTACTCATATTTTCTCTTTTCTTTGAGTGGGTGAATACTATGTCTTGATAAATCGTTTGTAATCGAAACTGCCTGAGTGAACCTCTTTCGGAGCTTCTTCGGCAACGCGCTCCAGCAGCTCGCGGACACGTTCCCCGGCTGCTTTCTTAATCGCTTGGAACATCGGGGAGTCGTGTATCTTATAGATGGTTTCGGCAGCTTTTGCAGCTTCTTCTATCGGAGCATTCTTGCAGGAGAGGACATTGCCCATTTGTTGTAGTTCTTCCACGGTGATACTTTCCGAAAGGGAGTGGCTTTCACCTTGGACTTCCACCAATACATAATCCTCTTCTTCGGGGATGAAAGGAGAGGTTTCTTCCGACATTCCCGTTTCAGGCGTCTGTTCCTGTTGCTCTTCTTCGATGGGCAACTCGGCTAAAAGGATATTCTCCTCTTGGGAGGATCCCTTTTGGGGGATGCGGATGGTAACGACGAATTTCCCCTTGCCCCGTTCCCGGAAAAAGAGCCGCAAGTCACGATAGAGTCTCACGGCACTCCGATAGCGTCCGTACAGGAAGCGGGTGACCTGCACGCTGCCGAGATAGGCTAAGCCGACCGACAGCAGAATGACAATCACCTGCTTCATCGCTCGAAACGTTTACGGAACTGTTGCTCAAACAAGGCGTCTATCTCATCACGGTGACTCTCTAAGTGATGCCGGAGAATATGTTCTACGAATGCCCCAATCGTCAGTTTGCCTGCGGCTGCCACATAGACGATTTCGGAAATCTCTTCCTGTGTCTTTTTGGAAATGAACACGCCCTTTCGGTCTCCGATGTTCAGGGGTTGCAGAAAGGCGGTTTCGTAATCGCTTCTCTCTTCCTGAAGGAGACCTGTAGGGTGTCCCTCGGAATGCTCGATGAGCGTGGTGGAGTTACGGATAGTTACTTTTGAAGAGACGCTTTTTCGTTCTCTGCAGGACTCTTTGCCTGCCATTGGTCGGTTTGTTTTCTGTTTCATATCACAATAATTTCTTGAAGTTCTTTTCACTTAATCGGTTGATTTCTTCCTTGTAGTCCTCCAAATGTTTGAGAAGGATGTTTTCCACGTACATGCCCAATGTCATCTCCCTCTTTCGGATGAAGAGGACGATTTCCGACAGTTTGTCCTGCAACTCTCTGGAGATGTAGATTGCCTTGCGGTCATACAGGTCATTGCGGTGCATGAAGAGCGAGATGTAATCTCCTTTGGCGGTATTCTTGCGACGTGTTCGGATGGGGAGTTGTGGCTCTTCCAAAGCCTCTTTCGGTGTTTCCGAAACAGACTCATCCACCTCTTCAATGCCGGGAGAGGGGATCATCTCGCTCTCTTTCTTTTTCATCGGGATACCCTGTGAAATCAGTTCCCGGATGGCGACGGGATCTATCGCCCCTTTATTCTTCTCTGCCATACGCTTCAGGTTTTACGATGGACAGGATTTCCTCCACGAGCTCTTTCAGACGACTGCCTCTGAGCAGCGTGCGAGAGGCGGGAAAGATAGTCGAACGGAAGAGGGTCGTACCCTCATCCATCACTTCCTTTTTGTAGCGGGTCGTATTGGGGACTGCCGTCTTCAAGACCGGAAGTCCCAACTCGGCAATGACCTTTTCATACATCGCATAGAGGGGTGTCTTCTCTCTGCCGTCCACCATGTTCCAAAAGAGGTAGATCCCTTTGTTGGCAGTGTCTGTATTGTCGGTTATCGCCTCCTTGATGATGGCTGAAAAGCTCAGCGTGCTTTCCAAGGATATACGGTCGGCGGAGATGGGTGTGAAAATGTAATCCATACCGGAGAGAGTGGTCAGCACACCGTCATTGTTGATGGTTCCGGGCAGGTCAAAAAAGACGAAATCCGTATCCGGCTCGTGCGTGTCCAGATATTCCCTGACCGTATCCACGGCTGCCTCTGCCGTGGCACAAAGTATGGTGTACGTAGGCTTTTGCAACTCGGAGAATTGGGTGGCTGCCAATTCTTGCAGCGCGGGGTTGCGATCCACGCCCTGTGCGTCACGCTGACGCATGGCATTGATGCTGAATTGCGGATAGTCGCAATCCACCACAATAAGGTTATACCCGCAGGCATAGTGCAGGTAACTTGCCGTCAAGACCGTAAAGGTCGTTTTGCCGACACCGCCCTTCTGGGTGGAGAAGGCAATGAAAACAGGTTTCTTTTTCATTTCATTTTCTGTTTAATGGTTCTACATATATGTGTGGAAAGGCGCATGCACGCCTTGGCTTGTTTCCTTGAAAAGGTAGATATGGAAATGAGTCTGTGAGGGAATAAATCCCCGGACAGGCATACGGTGAGGTATTCCGATAAGGGAACATAGACCCGCCTTTGGGGATATGTCCCTCCTTGCATAGGAGTGGAGCTATATGACGGGAGTCATACCTGCACACGTCCACCCATCCATACGTCCACACTTGTACCCTTGTGCAAGGGTGTGAGGGGCGACGGGTGCAATAACTTGTACATATTCTCATTTCTATTTCCATTTTCGTAATTGTCTGGTCAAATGGCTGCGGACAGGTTTTCAGACTTGGGCAGGCAGGTATGTCCACCGACCTGCAAACACCTGTTCGACGGGGCAAATATAGAAGCCTTTACCCCCTTGTTTCTGCCCTTTTTGCTAACTGCGTACTTGTGGCGTCAATTTGCGTATTTGTGGCTCCGTAAAAGATAAGTGACTTAGACACAAGGCTTAGTAACTTTGCACCCAAGCGGTAAGCCGAAGTCTTCGAGGCACAAAGCGTTCTTTTTGAGGAACTCGACTTCCGTCCTTCGCGGACGGATTTATTTGCGCCGGAGCAAATAGCAAGGTATGTTTTATGCAGCACGACTCCGTTTTTGCAGCATAAAACCCTTGCTCTTGCAGAGGGCTGAAAAAACTCCGAAGTCGTTTTTTCTTGGAAGAGAGAATGCGATGCCTCAAATGCCGGTGATGTCGTGAAACACTAAAATCCAAAGTAAGAAATGAAAATGAAGAAGATGCGGAGCATAAGCTCCAAAGTGAAGACCGAAAAACGGGTTTCAGTCAATTTTACGGCGATGGAATTTGCCGAATTTCTCTCCATGAAAGAAACGGCTGGTGTACAAAGTCAGTCGGCTTTCATCAAAGCAAGAATCTTTAATGAGACATTCCGAGTGATAAAAGTCGATCGTTCGTTGCTTGATTACTATCAAAAACTGACGACTTTGTACGGACAGTTTCGCAGCGTAGGGGTCAATTACAACCAAGTCGTGGTTGCCTTAAAAAGCAATTTCACCGAGAAAAAAGCCTACGCTATGCTTGCCCAACTGGAGAAACTGACACTCGAATTGGCGGCTATCGGAGGCGAAATCGTACAACTCACCCGTGAATTTCAGGAGAAATGGTCGCAAAAATAAGCTATGGAAGTTCCTTGTATGGGGCGTTGGCATACAACGGAGAGAAGGTAAACGAAGGCGTCGCAAGGATATTGGAAACAAATAAGGTGTTCTGTCCTGCCGATGGTGGGCACGATATTACCGATTGTATGCAGGACTTTCTGGCATATATGCCAAGCCAAGTTCATACGAAAAAGCCCGTTATTCATATCTCCTTGAACCCGCATCCCGATGACAGACTCTCCGATGAACAGTTCTCCGCCATTGCATTGGAGTATATCGAGAGAATGGGCTATGGCAATCAGCCTTTCGTGGTCTATAAGCATGAGGATATAGACCGGCATCACCTGCACATCGTGACCTTGGCAGTGGATGAGACGGGACGGAAGATTAACGATGGCAACAACTTCTACAAGAGTAAGCATATCACACGGGAGATGGAGCAAAGGTATGGATTGCATCCTGCCGACAAGAAGCAATTCAAGGAAGCGTTTCGCTTGCAGAAAGTCTGTCTCGAAGAAGGAAACCTTAAAAAGCAACTGGCTTCAGTCATCAAACCGGCGGTCAAATTTTATCACTGTCCGAGCTTTAAGGAATACCGCGCCTTGCTTTCCACCTATAATATATGTGTGGAAGAGGTCAAGGGGGAAATGTATGGAAAGCCCTATAACGGATTGGTCTATTTTGCTACCGATGATAAAGGTAAGAAGGTGGGTAATCCTTTCAAGGCTTCCCTTTTCGGGAAGGCTGTCGGATATGAAGCCTTGCAAAAAAACTTCAAGGCTTCAAAGGAGAAACTGAAAGAAAAGCATCTTGCCCCCAAGACCAAAGAGGTCGTAGCCGGAGCATTGAGACGTTCTGCTACCAAAGAGGATTTTCGAACGAATCTCCATCACAAGGGTATTGATGTACTCTTCCGTGAGAACGAACAGGGACGGCTCTATGGCATCACCTTCATAGACCAGAACAACGGCTGTGTGGTCAATGGCTCACGATTGGGCAAGGAACTTTCGGCAAACGCCGTTGCCGAGTGGTTCGACCGCCCGCATCCCGAACTGTCTGCTCCTATACAGCAGAGTGAGAAAGGCAGTATTCACCAAACTCAGATTTCGGACGGAGATTCCGTATTGGGCGGTCTTCTTGATTTGCCCATGGAAGCGCATGGAACGGACTGGGAGGAAGAACTGTTCCGCAGACGGATGCAGAGAAAGAAGAAACAGCAAAAGCCCCGGTTATAAGCCATATTTTCCATCTCTAAAATACAGTAAAATGGGGAGTTTGTAATATGTTGAATATCAGGAATTATTAGAGGCACCAAATTCTCTTATAAGAGAATTAAAATTGTCCTATAAGACAATTTGAAAAGTCTTATAAGACAATTTCAACAATCATAAAAGTAAGAACGAAATTAAACGAAACACTATGCAACAAGAAGACGATTTGAGGGCACTGGCGAAAATCATGGATTTTCTGCGTGCCGTAAGTATTATATTGGTAGTAGCCCACCTCTATTGGTATTGCTATGAGGCGATACGGCTATGGGGCGTGAATATCGGTGTGGTGGACAGGATACTGATGAACTTCCAGCGCACGGCGGGATTGTTCGGCAATATGCTTTACACCAAACTCTTTGCACTGGTACTGATGGGGCTTTCCTGTCTGGGTACGAAGGGCGTTAAGGAAGAGCATATCACTTGGTCGAAGATATGGGCATTCATGGGCGCCGGCTTTGTCTTTTTCTTCCTCAATTGGTGGATACTCGCCTTGCCTCTGCCCATAGAGGCGAACGCGGCTCTCTATACTTTTACGATAACCGTAGGCTATGTGTGCCTGCTGATGGCGGGACTATATATGAGCCGTCTGTTGAAGAACAACCTGATGGAGGATGTCTTCAATCAGGAGAACGAATCCTTCATGCAGGAGACAAGGCTCTTGGAAAATCAGTATTCGGTCAATCTTCCGACTCGTTTCTATTACCGAAAAAAGTGGAATAAAGGATGGATAAATGTGGTCAATCCTTTCCGTGCGGTATCCGTCTTAGGAACACCAGGCAGCGGTAAGTCCTATGCCATCATCAATAATTTCATCAAACAGCAAATTGAGAAAGGATTTGCCATCTACTGCTACGACTTCAAGTATCCAGACCTCTCCACGATTGTGTACAATCATCTGCTGCATCACTCGGAAGGATACAAGGTCAAGCCGAAGTTTTACGTGATCAACTTCGATGACCCGAGGCGATCGCATCGCTGCAATCCGATACACCCTAACTTTATGAGCGACATATCGGATGCCTACGAATCGGCTTATACGATTATGCTCAACCTCAACAAGACGTGGGTGCAGAAGCAGGGAGATTTCTTCGTGGAATCGCCCATCGTACTCTTCGCCGCCATCATTTGGTATCTCCGCATTTTCGAGGGAGGGAAATACTGCACCTTTCCGCATGCCATAGAGTTTCTCTGCCGTAAGTATGAGGATATTTTTCCGATACTCACCTCTTATCCTGAATTGGAGAATTACCTTTCTCCTTTCATGGATGCTTGGCTCGGAGGGGCGGCTGACCAGTTGCAGGGACAGATAGCCTCCGCCAAGATACCGCTGTCAAGGATGATAAGTCCGCAGCTCTATTGGATTATGACGGGCGATGATTTCACACTCGACATCAATAACCCCAAGGAGCCTAAAATCCTGTGTGTAGGGAATAACCCCGACAGGCAGAATATCTACGGAGCAGCATTGGGATTGTATAATTCGCGTATCGTGAAGCTGATAAACAAGAAAGGGATGCTGAAAAGTTCCGTGCTGATAGACGAGCTGCCCACCATCTATTTTAAGGGGTTGGATAATTTGATTGCCACCGCACGAAGCAACAAGGTGGCGGTATGCTTGGGCTTTCAGGACTTCTCACAGTTGAAGCGGGATTATGGAGACAAGGAAGCTGCCGTGGTGATGAACACTGTCGGAAACATTTTCTCCGGTCAGGTGGTCGGCGAAACGGCAAAGACGCTCTCGGAGAGGTTTGGCAAGGTGCTTCAGAAACGGCAGAGCATGAGCATCACCCGAAGCGACAAGACGACCTCCATATCCACGCAGATGGACAGCCTGATTCCACAGAGCAAGATTTCCACGCTCACACAGGGAATGTTCGTGGGAGCGGTCGCAGATAACTTCTCCGAACGTATCGAGCAGAAGATATTCCACTGTGAGATTGTAGTGGACAATGCGAAAGTTGCAAAGGAAACGGCTGCTTACCGCCCGATACCCATTCTGACAGACTTCACGAATGAAAACGGAGAGGATATGATGGAGCAAGAAATCAAGGCGAACTATGACCGTGTCAAGACGGAGGTGCGGGAAATCGTGGAACGGGAGTTGCAGCGGATTGCCGATGATCCGGAACTTTCCAAACTACTCAATACCAAGAAATAACGATTGTTTTTCTTGGCTCTAAGGCAGAATTTTTATATTTTTGAACACGCTAATTGATTACACTATGAATTGTTTTAATCATACCCAAGAACCAGCAGTTGTCCAATGCTCAGATTGCGGGAAAGGACTATGCTCAGAATGTGCGGAAAGATATCAGCCGATACTCTGTACACCTTGTTTTCAGAAAAGAAAACGTAGTGAGGTTTGGCGAAGCATCTTCAGTCTGTTGTTTCTCATCGCCTTGTTTGTCATAGGTTTCAAATGGAACTTCTTGGCGACCAAAGGCGTTGAGGATATGCGATGGATGTCCGGATATGTGCTGATGGCAATATGGTCAGGCTATCTCTTTGTGGAAAAGTACATTCCTTATAAGATGATGGCTGGGACAAATGGGCAGTGGATTGTTTACTATATTGTCAAACTGCTCCTCTTTGTCGTCATAGGAGTCTTCACCGCACCTTTCACCTGCTTGTGGGCAGTGTTCAGGGTAATAAAGGCTTTTCGGTAAGAGGCGGCAAGAATAACATCTATAAAGAAGAAAGAATATGAGTACGCACAATATACCACTCACATCGGCATCATCATTTGCAAATCCAAAAGCAGGACGATTGTGGAGTATGCCCTTAAAACTTCTGCAATGCCTATCGGGGTGGCAACATACAGCCTCTCACCCGAATTGCCGGAGGCATACAAGGAACTGCTCCCAACATCTGAGGACATAGCCAAGAAGTTGGAAGTGCTTATCAAAGAATGAATGAGGGGAGGTACTCCGAAATACCGGAATATCTCCCTTTTGATTTACCGTTTCTTGAACTTGCCACCTTTCAGGTCACTCTCCACCATACGCTTGTTCAGCTTCTCACGGAGTTCATCAAGAAAGTAGGTACGGCTGTCATCCTTGCGGCGTTTCATGTTCATATAGACGTTGTAGCAGTTCTTTATCTCCACTCCAAAGATTTCAGAAAGAACATCAGCTAATTCCTCCACACCTATTTCTCCATCATTGATACAGTCACAGGTGTCGAGAGCATAAAGGAGTTCAACTAAATCTGTTGCCTTGCCTGTCCAACAGAGTTTCTTGGCGGGTTTGACGGACAAAGCAGGAAGAAGTCCCTGCATTCGCATTTTCACTAATTCCAGCTCCGTGTCAATGACAAAGAGCAGCTCTGATACATTTTTTTCCCATTTCAGTTGGTATGCCTGATGTTTCAGTCATACTTTCTAAATGGAATCGAGTGTAATGGAGAGTACGATACAATGAAGCAAGGTTTGCTTCGGTTTCCCCCAACCTTATAATTTCCTTGATAAGATTGTCTGTTGCAGTTTTGCTATTGTCTGATAGCAGCAACTCAAAGGTTTCTGTTTCAATCAGTTGTTTCATATTATGATTTTTATATTGCTAAATTGTTTGTGCTTATGATAAATGCACAAAACCTCCACCTGTTACAACTTCTGATTGCAACAAATGGAGGTAGAATGGAAAAGAGAAGTTTTACTTGCCTTGTTCCAGTGTGCGAGTGGTGAAATAACTGTCCGAAATTGAAGGGGTGAACTTAATAACGTTGTTATTCAATACCGACTTTCTTTTATTTTTCAGATTAATCATTGTCATCTCCTTAAAGCGATACTTATGGTGCTTTGTATCCACTTCCGTGATTGCAGAGACGGTCATCTCCTTTTCTTTCTCTCCGGCAAGATTGTAGTATGTAGCCTTGTGGATAATAAAAATGTGCTTGTCGATATAGGCTATTTTCTTAGAGAAACCGTTTTCATTGGCAATGGTTTTGTTCTTTGGCGTAATTTCTAAGACATAGCAGACATGATTACCTACATTTTGGTCTTTCAAGAATTTATAGTTAAAATCTTCGACAGCTGGTGTGGACATATCGGCGTAAGAAAACTCAGACCCCATGAAACTTTTGGCATTCTCTGAACTTACAATACGTCGGGTTTTACGAAGAGCCGGCATATAAATCCACTTGTCATCGTTCTTCTTCAAATAATCGAACGATAGAAACCCGGTGCCTTTCACATCAGCAGGTTCGATAAACCGAATGAGTTTTTTTTCCAAACTACCATTCTCGTAGAGTTTACTGACGATAGTCATCTTGCGAACTCGTTTGTCTCCGGACGGACTGTAAATCGTCATTGATGATTCTGTTTCCATTCCGGCAATACGAGTGGCTTCAATGGCTTTTTGTTGTACTTGTTGCGGAGATACTCCTCCTTGTGCATGAGCGACATTTGCCCACATGGTTGCGATTGTTATAACCGCCGATAAAAAAACTTTCTTCATTGTATTTATTGTTTGATGAATATTCATGTATCAATCTTCTTTGAAAAGCTTATAAGCTTTTGACTGTTTCTTTTATTGCTTTTATCCTTTCAGTCCTTTTAAGTTATTTGCAATAGATTTTCTGTCTCAAGAATTTCGGTTTCAACACCATACATAGCGCAGGTACGAGCAGCACTGCGGCAATGAGGCATACGAAAATGATTGTTACCATCATCATTCCGAAAAAGCGAACGGGCAGGAAGCCTGAAAAGAGCAGAACTACAAATCCGATAATAACGGCAATGGCATTGAATACGATACCGCGTCCCGTTGCCTTGAACAAGCGATGTACAGCCTCCTTATCGTCGTAACCCGCACGTCGTTCCTCCCGATACCGCCAGACAACATGAATCGTATAGTCCACGCCGACTCCAATAAGGATAGAGGCTTGGAAGGCGGTCATAAAGTTCAGGTCAATACCAAAATATCCCATCAGTCCGAAAAGCATCAACATGGCAAACATGAGTGGAACGATTTGCAGTAATCCTGCCTTAAACGATTTGAAACCGAGGGATATAATGATAAATACAACAACGAGGGAAATCAACAAAGAAAGGAACTGCCCGCTTACGACATGCTTGTCCATATCCGTGAATACATCGGCATTGCCACCAACAAGTTTCACATTGGGGTCATCTTTTACCATTTCCTTGATTTGAGCAACACATTGTCGCAATACTGGTGTGTTCAATTCCTTGAAACGAATCATCAAGAGAGCTTTCTCAAAATTGAAATCCACCATCTTTTCCAAATCCTTCTGACTGCCGCTCATCAGATACAACTCGAAGTATTGTGATACGGCATCGTAGGTGTCGGGGATTTTATCATAACCTTCTTCGCCTTTGTTATAGAGAGCACGGCTGATCTGACGTGTAACTTTCGCGATAGACTGCGTTGTTCCCACTTCGGGGATTTCTCGCACCTTTTTCTCCAAATCATCAATTTTCTTCAACAAGGCAGGGTCTTTGATGTCGCCTTCGAACACGACACAGAGCGGAAAGAAGCCCCCCAGTTCCTTATTGATGATTTGTGCGGACTCCTTCGCAGGATGTCCGTCAGGGAACAACTCGGCGGGATTTGAGTTGATGCTGAAACGCAACAGTCCGGCTGCTCCGATTAGAGAAATGACCACGAATAAAGCCAAAATAGTCTTGGGCTTTTTCGTTACCCAATCGGCAATAAAGTCCAACAATCTGTCCAACCCTATTCCTCTTTTGCTTTTAGGGTTGTTATCCGCTCTCAATCGAGGTTTGGTTTTGGGAAGTACCGAACTCAATGCAGGTATAAAGAACAGACTTCCAATCAAGGCAAGTCCGATACCGATACTGCCAAGAACTCCCATCTGTCCACCGGGAATCAGCACATGTCCCAACATACAGAGCAACCCTGCAATGGTTGTCAATCCTGATAAGATAATGGGAGCGCCGAGACTTGTAACCATTTTGACAGACAATTCTTTTGCTGTATAGTTGTTTCCGGGAAGATTGTCTCTTTGGTAGCGGGCAAACATGTGTATGCCATAGGAATTGGCGGTGGCAATCAGCAATACAACTAAAATAATGGTCGTAACGGCAAACTTCCATCCCAACAAAGGTGTTGTACCCAATGCCGTGAATATCGCCATGACAACAATCAGAATGGGAAGCCATACCCCTCTGAACTGACGGAAGCTGATAAAGAGAAAGACCATCATCAACAACAATCCGAGAGGAATGAGCCGAGCCATATCCTTCTGCATCATTCCCGCATTCTGCATTCGCATATACGGAGAACCTCCCAAAAGAACTTTCTCTGTGCCGGGATACTTGGCAATCATTGCCTCCACTTGGTCTATTACGTCCTTGTCCTTTGCTCCAGGTTCAAGCAATCCAATAATGGCTGTGGTCGTAAAATCTTTGGATATCACGCTTCCATAGACAAGGTCGTTACCGGCAAGCTCTTTCTTAATAGTGGCAACATCTTCAGCAGTCCGTGGAATCATTTTCACGGCCGCATCAACGGTCATTGCGTCATTCTCACTGCGGACATTTTTCAATTCAAAGACAGACATCACTCGTTCTATGCCTTTTATGTTCTGCATGTCCTGTGAGAAATGCTCTACACGCTTCAGTGTTTTGCCATTCACGACATCATCTGTCTGTACGACAATCATCACCATATCCGTTCCTCCAAACATCTTTTCTATCTGTTTTTGGTTCATACGGGAAGGCAGATGCTCCGGCAGATAGGTAAGCAGGTCGGGATTAAAACTTGCATTCTTCATCTGAAAGCCCATAAAAGCTGTCAGTGCAAGAAAGAATACGATGACCGCCCAGCGGTATCGTATCACAAATTCAGCTAATTTCTTCATTCGATATTATTTTGAGATGAGATAATCTAAAACGAAACTTTCAACTCCGTAAAAACCGAGTTCTTGGTCTTTTCCAATATTCCGAATAATCGGTCATCTGGTCCGTAAAACAGCTGACCTCCCACCGTAAGCGTAACGGCATCGGCTATGGCATAGCGTACCTTGGGTTGAAAGAAGTATTCTTTTGTACTGAATTGGCATAACCCAAGTAGTTCCACATTTAATGTCTCATGAAATAATGACAGTGCAGGTCTGACTGAAACCGAATGATTCCAACGTTCGTGTTGCGTGAAAAGAATACGGTTCAGCGAGTTAAGTTTCTGTTCTATCGGATTGCCTTTGATGTCTGTCGCTAAGTCCGGTATATACTTACCTATGTACTGTACAATCAAACTGAAATTATCCCAGCTTCGGTCAATCCCGATCGTGTATTCCATTTGCTTATTGGGAACGGAATAAATGGAATTATTACTTTTTTCGGGGAGTGAACAGGCAAATTCCCCTCTTAGTCCGTAGTTGCCCAACGAGGAGGAAAAGTCCATTCCAACAATATGCACCCGATAGGGCTCTTGTGATAACTGGATTTCAGAAGGAGTTTTTTTATACGCGATGCCGGGAAATTTATGCAGCCCGTTGTAATAGGAAAGAGAGAGGTCGAAAGACGGTTTTTCCAAATCTATTTTCACTCCGAAAGACTGATTCTTCCATCGGTAAGGACGTTTTTCATTGTTCCATACAATCCCATCTCCCATAGGGTTTCCGATGAATGGGAACAATGACGATTTATAAACAGGTACCCAATCCACTTCGATACGGAAGGGATAAGGATTAAAGACACCTTTCACGACAAAATTCCCCAACCGCTTATCGTCTTCTTCCGGAGAGAATACACAAAAGTCTTGGGGAGTAACGTTGTTGGTCGGATTGAATCCATCTGCACGCCCCCAAAGAACGATTTGCTCACCCACACGAAAATCGAACTTACCAAGATTAAGATTTAGATAAGCCTCGCGGATGTCGAACTTATGATTGTTGTTGCCATCAGCTCTGTAACGGACTTCCGAAAAGGCAGAAGCACTTATGCCGATGGGAACTTCTAATTTCAAGGCACCTTCTCCGTAGTAATTGCGTATTTCTTTTTCTCCGCCGAAAAAACCTGCACGGAGATAACCATTGAGTTTAATGCGGTTATCCGATGAGATTTCTTCTGTATAGAGAGAGTCTGTTTCATTCGGAGATTGTGCATAAACAGAAATACCGGAAAACAATGATAAGATTGTTACTCCGGCAAAAAAATGAAACTTAAATGTCGTTATTTTCATTGCCTGATGTTTTTGCAGGCAAAGTTCGAAAGATTGTTTAGGGTAAAATAACCCTCAGAAAGCAAGTAATATCCCTATTGTGTAAAACTTATAATGAATCAAGATATTGCTTGGGTTTTATCCTGTGATATTTGCAGAAAGCCTCTGTGAAATGACTGAGGTTAGCATATCCAACTTTATAGCCTACTTCTGACACCGAGTAGAGGCGAGTGGAAAGCAGTCGTTTTGCCCATTCCATCTTTTCAGATAGGGCATATTCGGCGATGGCTTTTCCAATAACCTGCTTGAAGCACTTTTGTAATTTGGAACTGCTCATATTGGCTTCACGCGCCAATTCGGGAATACTCGGTACATTACTGAGACTTTGAAGAATCTGGCGACGAACACGGAATACTGATTCAACATCATTCAAGTTTAGGTTGGCAAGAGATTTTACTTCCGAACGTTTTTCGAGCTTTTCAAGGAACATTGTCAGTAATTCCATAGTTTTTCCATGCAAATGAAGCGTTGAAAAAGGATTGTCGATTTCAGTTATAGACTTAATGTTATCCAAGACCTGTTGCATTGCAGGTGTAATGGTCTCAAACAAATAAAAAGCCTTGTCCGATTGGAGAAGCCGACCGATATAGGTTTCATGTGCTGCATCAATCTTTTCAATCCAATCCTTATTGAAAGTCAGTGTAATATTTTCGTATCGTTTCTTTGGAGGAAAACTCCACTCAGTCGGGATGCTACTTGAAGGCATGAAAATGCCATCGAGCGTGTCCACTCCGACCGTTTTTGTACTTGTTCCTATTATCTGCTCGTGTTTATGCTCATTGATATAGAACATGACAGGAATCCATTTCGAGTTTTCCACCGAGCGACGTATCATAGTTATCGGCTCGTATGCTACGAAACTGATATAAGTCAATGTTAGCCATGGCAGAGGATAATATTGTTTGAAGAATCCACTACCAATAGAAGAAGGAATGGTAAATCCATTGTTTATTACTGATGTGCCAAATTGTTCGGCAACCATCTCCATCCAATCTTCAGGCTTATTGATTGCACAAAATTCTATGGTCATTTTATCATGTCTTTTTGCAAAGTTACAAACAAATACGGATAAAAACTTGAATTATTGCAAGTTTTTATCCGTATTACTCTCAAAAAAGAACCAATAGCTCCATGAGAAATGTTTTTAATGAGAGTTTACTCAAATGCGACTAAACTTGAAGGAACTCCTATGGCAGTAACAATTGGGTTTTGCGAGCATTCGCCTGTCTTGGTATTGTAGGTGTAATACCCCGTACCATTGTTACATGTCATTCCAAAGACGATGAAGTCCTTGTAGCGAGTTATAGCAAAAGAGCCATTGCTGTCGGTCATTGGCAAATCAAGTTTTTCGATGGTTTTGTTCCAAATGTCGATTTTCACGGGTTGGAAGTCTTTCTTGAGTATTCCAAATTCTGTATCCGTTACTTTCACGCAACTATACACAATACCATTACCTGCATAGAAAGACTTAATCATATACTGCCCTGTTTTGCCTATTCCTTTTATGGTTGTCTTCGATAGGTTGAACAGATAATCGCTATCCCATTTGTCGCTTCCTTTGCGGATACGCAGGAAACCTTCCTTATCGGCAACATTGAAGTTGTTGCCCGCACTGTAAAAGTAGATGTCACCCCGCTCGTCTATGAATGCGTCAGAATGGCGGAACAATCCTACAACACTTGTGCGGTTATCTTTGATAACTTCAGTCTTTTTCGTCTTGAGGTCAATGATAGCTACCTCTGCTCCAGTACCCGGTACAGAGGTATGAGGCGAATTGAGCTGATTGAGGGCAACATACATCTTTCCATCACGGATGACATTACAGCCGGGATCAGGATTGTTGTCTTGAACCGCATAAGACGAGAGGTCAATTTCATCTTCCTTTTGCAATGTTGAAGTATTGATTAACGCAATTTTTCCACGTCCATGCAAAGCAACGTATGCCCGCTGTTCATCAACGAAGTTAATTTCTCCGGGTTGAGCCATCTGTTCAAATGTCATAGTACCTGCTTTTATCAGTTCTCCATGGGCACCTCTTGTAAACTTATGTATCTTATCCCCGAATTTCCCTTCGGGTACAAGCACTGTATTACCCTTAGCAAAGAGGTAGCAACCGAACCCGAATTCAAATGCTTTCTTATTGTTGGTCGCTTGAGGAGTCAAATCACTGAATGTCCCTACATAAGCACTTTTGTCCACATAATGCACAAAGGTGAAATGTTGCTGCACCTCTTGAGGAGTAGGCGTAGGTTCATCATTTTTGTTACAAGATGTCAGCCCTATGAAGCCGACCAGCATAGCAGAAAAAGCTATACGATTGAAAATTGTTGTATTCATCTTTTTATATTTGTTAAATTAGAAAATTCCTTTTGAGAAGACATATCTGAATTTGAGGTGAAGTGTCCGTCCTGCCAATGGTTGGCGGAATTGGTCCCAAACTTCTTTGTTCATTATATTATGGCATTCCAAGGCTACGGAATATTTGCTTTTGTAGGTCAACAATAGCCCTATGTCATTGACGAAACTGCGGGGAATACGTCGTTTCTGTAATTCGGTAAGTTCCCAGAAGTAGAAGAACTCCTCAGTAAATTTGCCGTCCCAGAAAGCCTTGACATACCAATTCTTGAATAATCGGTTGCTGTGATACTCCGCCCCGAAGTTGGCGAACAAATAGGGAATGTTCGGCAGTCGCAATCCTTTTGTCGGATTGGGGGCTTGGGTACCGGGTAAATAGTTCAAGACATCACGCACATCCTGATAAGTTAGATTTCCGTAGGCATAGACCGTTGGCGATATGTCCAATTTTATTTCGGTTTCTATACCTTTAATATGTACCTTTTCTGCGTTTACATATCCGGCTGCCATGTGCTGTTTTATCAGTTTTATCATATCGCTTACCTGCATATAAAAGCCGTTCACTTCAAACTGCAATCGCGATAATCCGAGGACATCATTTTTGTCTATTAAGAACCCCAGATTGAAGTTGTGGCTTTTCTCTGGTCTCAATCCGGCTGCAGGAAAGGTGATGATACCATCACCGAATAGTTCTTGTGAATTGGGAAGGCGTATTGCCCGCTGGTAAGATGCTTTCAAGTGAAAACCTCTGAAGGGCTCGTATTTTATTGCCTCTATCCAGCCTATTTGTGAGGTCGTATTGTTCTTTTTCTTCGGAGCCTCAATCAGCTCGTATGAAGTCAAATCTTCTATCTCGGAATGGAGGTGGAAATACTTTGCGGAGAGCATATTCGTCAGTTTCTTATCAAAGAGTTTTGACTCCCAAGTCAACCCCGAAATGACACTGGTCTTTTTGCTGGGAAATCCTCCGATAACAAAACCTGCATGCTGACTTGCAATGTTGTCGCTCGGTTGTCTTCTGGCGTAGTTAATAAGTGTGTTCAGATTCAAACTGTGATTGGCAGACAACTTGTAATCAAAATTGATACGTTCATTGATTTCCAAGCCTTTGTCATTTGAGTTGTGAGGAACATCTCCTGTTTCTCCCTGCCCATTCGGACTCGGATATATGTTTCCTTCGAAATCGTGATTAACTCGTGCCGTATCCACAAAATTGTTTGTTGTATGTGAAAGGGAGAAATGGGACTCAAGATTAAGGCGGTCGTTCAGCATTCCGCTTTTTATCAGTTTGTTTTCCAACATAAACATTCCTGATTGGTTTTCGGCATGTTGTATGTTTTTTAAGATACCTTGGATTTCATTGAAACGATTGTAATACCCGAACTCGGTACTAATCTCATCGAACCAAAGTTTCGTGAAAGCAATTTTTCCCTTCAACATATACGAACGAAAACGGTCATGGTCACGTCTTACCAACAGATTTTCTCTCTCGGGAACTCTGAAAGAGTAGTCATTCTTTGCAGATGTATAATAGCCTCCCGCACCGAGTAGAACGCCACTCTTTGGAAAGTTCTTGCGAGAGAAGACGCTTCCTTTGTGTGTTTGGTAAGACCCGAATTCATACGAGGCATCTAAATAGTCCGTACTAAACTCTTTAGTAACGATATTGACGGCTCCCCCCAATCCATCACATCCGAAACGGGCGGGTATGATACTCTTATAGACTTCTATTCTTTCTATAATGTCTATCGGAATTTCATCAAGAGAAAAAGCCCCGTCAGAAGTACTCATTGGCATTCCGTCCCATAAGATTTGAATGCGGTTTCCTTCCAATCCATGAACAATAATTCTCGAACTGCTTCCCAAACCGCCGGTCTGCCCAACTTTCAAACCTATGGTTTTATTCAAAACGGTTTCTAACGAAATAGATCTGCCTTGAAGTTCTTTCGCATTTATTACAGAAACTGCTTCAGGCGACTCTCTGAGAACTTGTGCTTTTGTTTTTCCGAAGACCACTACATCTGCTAACTCTGTTGATTCCGGGAGTAGTCTTATGGTATAACGCTTCCCATTTGCAGTAATCGTATCGGTAATGGTCTGATAACCGACATAACTTACCATAAGCATAAGTTTTTGATTACTTGATGCACTTAGTTTTGCAATACCTTTCCTGTTTGTAGTCGTACCATTTGTGTACGTTGGAGCATTCAAACCTTTCCAATGTACGGCGGCAAATTCTATACTGTTCCCATTTTCTGCATCAATAACTTTTATTTCTGTTGGTTGCAGTTGTGCAAACATAGGAAAAGACCACAACAATAGAAAGCCGACAATGAGCATTCTTTTGTATAAATGGACTATTGAGCTGATTGACATATCATATTTGTTTGTGAGATTCTGTGCAAAGGTACTTACCTGCCGAGCAAATAAATAACCCTATTATCCACGCTTATACCCCTGTTGCGTTTATATGCGAGCAAATTGTTGTTTTGGGGCAGTGTAATGCTTATCGGGGTTATTTTATCCCTGTTTGTTGCCGTACTTTTGTAGCAGAAAAGATCAAAACGACACATATATGGATAAACAAAAAGTCAGACCTCTTGATGAGGAACGGGAGAGCCGTAGCCTGCTCTCCAATGCTGTGGTTATATTGCACCTTATTTTAGGCACACTCCCTATACTGCTTGTAGTGTGGGCTGTGGACAAGTTGATAAATGGCACACTCTCTCCCATAATAGTTTGGGGTATTGGAGGAATAATGATACTATTTGCAATGCTTCGAGGCGTATTCTATGGAACCTCAATTTGGCGGGCACACCGGTCGGCTTACAATGCCCTTACACGATTGAGGTTGCGTATCATAAGTCATCTGCAACGCTTGCCGCTCGGTTTCTTTCAAGAACGGAAAGTTGGCGACTTGGTGAATATTATCAACCATGATGTGGAACAAATTGAAATTTATTTAGCACATGGATTACCCGAAATCCTTTCGGCTACGCTTTTTCCTGCCTTACTCTGGGTAATCATTATGGTGTTGGACTGGCGTTTGGGGCTGTCGCTCATTTCTCTTTTGCCTGTAGCATTTCTTCTGCAAATGGCTGTCAAAACACTTTGGGGAAAGAGCTTTCAACACTTTATGGAAAGTACGCAAAAAATGTCGGAAGACCTTTTGGAATATGTGGCTACCATATCGGTAATCAAAGCCTTCAGTAACGAGGAAAATAGAACGGAACGAGTACTTGGTGGTATGCGCGACTACATCCGTTGGGTAAAGCGGAGCATGTTTAGCGTTACCGTTCCCATGACATTGATAACGATGCTCTTGGAAGGTGGTATCGTGGTAATGACTCTTGTCGGGCTATGGCTGATGACTTCGGGCGAACTGACGGTGGCACGTTTTATCCTTGCCCTGATATTGGGCGGACTGTTCTCGTCCTCCTTTGCTAAGTTGGCAACATTCCAACATTTCCGAATCGTCTATGGTCAGTCGTTGGCAAAAGTGCAGTCCATCACAGAGGTACAGACAAAGGACACGGCGGACAAGAAAATGGATACGACACAAACGGATGTTTGTTTCGAGCACGTTACATTTTCCTATCCAAACAAGGAAGACAATGCGCTAAAAGATGTATGTCTTCAATTTCCGAAAGGTAGTCATACAGCTATCGTAGGCGAGTCAGGGTCGGGAAAAACCACGCTGGCAAGTTTGATGATGGGGTTCTGGCACCCCCAAACAGGTACTATCCGATTGGGAGGAGAGAATATTACGGAACTCTCCGAACGTAATATCGCTGATTATTTTTCGATGGTACAGCAGGAGGTTTTTCTCTTTAATACAACCATTCGGGATAATATCCGTATAGGAAGACCTACCGCCACACAAAAGGAAGTGGAAACGGCAGCACAGCGTGCTCATATTCATGATTTTATCATGGGATTGCCGAATGGTTATGATACGCTGGCAGGCGAAGCTGGCGTAAAATTCTCCGGCGGAGAAAAACAGCGTATTTCCATTGCCCGAATGTTGCTCAAAGACTCTCCAATAGTTATTCTCGATGAAGCCACCGCTGCTTTGGACGGAGAGAATGAGAAACTAATCCAAGAAGCTCTTGATGAATTGCAGCGCAACAAGACCGTCATTACCATTGCCCATCGTCTCAATACGATTCAGGATATGGAGCGTATTGTTGTGATGGACAAAGGGCAGGTTGTCTCAAAAGGAACACACCAAGAACTGATGAAAGACTGTTCTCTGTACCGCAATATGACGGAGACGCAAGAACAAGTAAGTAAATGGCAACTGAAAGAAGAGGAGGTATAAACAATGGTACGCAATATATTGAATGAATTGACCGCTCGCGGAGTGCGGCATCTGATTATCTCTGCACTGTTTTTCGTGGTTTATGCTCTTTGTGGCACGGCAATCATGCTAACCGTCTTGTTCCTTATCGACCGTCATATACAGGGAGAAAGCATCTCTTTCATTTCGGCAGCATGGTTACTTGGCGGTCTGCTGGTATTGAAAACCCTATCCAATGCCATTGCCGATATGAGCAAGCATTTTGCCGGATTTGATCTTGTGGAACGTATCCGCGAGAAAATCATATTGAAACTGAAAATGTTCTCACTCGGTTTCTATACCAATGAGCGTCTGGGAGAGATAAGTACAGTCATTCACAAAGACGTGGATAACATGGAAATGGTAGTAGGACATCTATGGACACGGATGTCTGCTGATTTCATTGTAGCTCTGATACTTGGCATCGGACTGTTCTGTGTGGACTGGCGTATGGGATTGGCGATGATTGCCATCCTTCCCGTTGCCCTTTTCTCTCTATATCAGGGCATCCGCTCGGGAATGAAAGCACAGCAGGAGGCACAAGACGGTTTGGCGGATATGGTCAGCCTTTTCGTGGAATATGTCAAGGGCATACCCGTACTGAAAATATTCGGAGGAAAAGGAATGTTCCGTGACAGACTCGACCGTTCTGTCAGCGAGTTCGGGGAAAGCAGCAAGAAGACTTCTCGTTTAGCAGCTGTGAATGTGGGCAGATATGTCTTTCTCATTGAGCTGGCTTTCGCACTGATGGCAACGCTTGGTCTTTGGTGGACTTGGCGTGGCGAACTTTCCCTTTTCGCTTACCTGATGTTCGTCATCGTCTCGAAAGAATTCTACAAACCTTTTGTCAATATGGAGAGTCATTGGCTGAACTACATCAAGGTAAAGGATAGCTACGAACGCATTTCTCGTCTGTTGGATGCTCCCGTGATCGTCGATCCCGACCAACCGAAAACGGCGGAACGCTTTGACCTCTCATTTGAAAACATAGGGTTCCATTACGAAAAAAAGGGGTTCAAGATGAAAGACCTCACGTTCAATGTACCCGAACGGACGGTAACGGCTCTTGTCGGCTCGTCAGGTTCGGGCAAGACCACCATCACCAATCTACTGCTCCGCTTTTGGGAACCACAGACGGGTTGTATCCGTATCGGCGGAGTGAACATACGGGAAATGGACTACGATTATCTGCTCGGCAAAATCAGCGTGGTAATGCAGAACGTCATTCTCTTTTCCGACACTATCGCCAACAATATCAAGGTTGGCAACCGCAATGCCACACAGGGGGAAATCGAGGAAGCCGCACGTCGGGCGATGATACACGACTTCATCGTAAGTTTGCCCGATGGTTACGAAACGATAATCGGGGAGAACGGCTTGGGGTTGTCGGGCGGACAGAAGCAACGCCTCTCCATCGCCCGTGCCTTCCTCAAGGATGCTCCCATCCTCCTTTTGGACGAGATAACGAGCAATGTCGATCCCGTCAATGAATACAAAATACAGCAAGCGATGTCCGCCCTTATCCGTAACCGTACGGTCTTGGTCATTGCTCACCATTTGCAAACCATCCGCAACGCCCACCAGATTATCGTGATGGACAAGGGACGGCTTATGGAGAAGGGTACGCATGCCGAACTCAAAGCTAAAGCAGGATTGTACTGTAGCTTGTTGGAGATGCAATAAATTGAAAGAGATAAAGAATGTAGAGGTATGACTTTGAGTCGTACCTCTTTTTTTGCCACTTCTATCCATATCGAAGCCACAAGTACGCAGTTATCTCAAACCCCTAACATACACTGTTTCTTTGATTTACTTTTGTCCGTGCACCGCTGTTGGTGTTATTAAATACATTGTAATATGGACGAAAAAATCAAAGACCAAGAAGTCCTTTTGGTCAAGGATCAGAAGGACGAGAATCTCAAAGCCGTCACAGGTACGGACGAGAAAGGCGGACTGAAAACCGTTCCGCCTACCGCCGAGCATGAACAGAGCTTCCTGAAGTTCGACAAGCACAGCAATGCGCTGGAAAACTTCCTTTCCAACTTCATGCGGCAGTTCAAGAACCCTACGTCGCTGAATTTCTTCAAAGTGCCCTTTGAGAGTGCCGTTGCCAGCGCACGAGTTCTCTCGGAGATGCTCAAAGCTCCGGAAGTCCCTTCCAATAAAGAGATGCTGGACTCCGCCCGTGTCAATCCTTCGGACTATGCAGGGGAGCAGAAACAGCCGTTTCAAGGTATTGATCCCGACAAGGTGAAGTGGGAGCAGTTCGAGCAGATGGGCGTAAGCCGTGAGAGTCTCGAAAAGGGCAAGCATCTTGATGACCTGCTTCAATACCGCAAGACTCCGCTTATTCCCATCGCAATCAAAATCGGAGAAGTCTCCCTTTACACCGATGCCCGTCTTTCTCTGAAAGCCTCCGGAGACGGTACATTTATCCCCGTTGTCCATGCCATCCGCAAGGAACCTCAATTGGAGCGTGAGTTCTTCGGGCATACCTTCACCGACGAGGATAAGAAAGCCCTTAAAGAAACAGGCAATCTCGGTCGTACCGTGGATTTAACTTTCCCTGGCAAAGATGAGCCGACCCGCAGTTTCGTGAGTATTGACCGCCTGACGAACGACATCATCGCCCTGAGTGCCGACCGGGTACGCATCCCCGATGAAATCAAGGGCGTGAAGCTGAGCGATGAGCAAAAAAAGGAACTCTCGGAAGGCAGAAGCATCTACGTGGAGGGCATGACTTCCAAAACGGGAAAGCACTTCAATGCCAACCTTCAATTCAATGCCGACAAGCGGTCGATTGAATTTCGTTTCGGCTCTCTCAAACAGAAACAACGCCAAAGCCAAACCTCCGAAGGACAGGAACAGGCAGAGCAGAAAGAATTGCGTGTCCCCAAGAAGATGCTGGGACGCGACATCTCTCCCGAAGAGCAAGCGAAGCTCAAAGCAGGTCAGACGGTCTATATGACCGGGCTTATCGACAAGAAGGGAGAGCCTTTCAATGCCTATGTACGCCCGAACTTCGAGAAGAACAAGTTCGACTTCCTCAAATGGAATCCCGACAAGTCCCAAGCCAAGGAGGTTACTCCCGACAATGCTTCCCGCACACAGGTCGCCGTCAATTCCGAAGGCAAGACCAACGAGGCTACCAAGCATGTGAAGGAGCCGCTCAAGCAGGGACAGACAGAACCTACCGCTCAGCAAGAGCAGAAGGAAGAAGAGAAGAAGCGTTCCAAGGGAATGAAAATCTAATCCGCCACCACTAACATCCAAAAAGTAAGAACAAATGAAAGTCATCATAGCAGAAAAGCCGAGCGTCGCTCGTGAAATCGCCCGTGTCGTTCGGGCAACCAACAAGAAAGATGGTTATATCGAAGGAGGCAGCTATGCCGTCACGTGGGCATTGGGACACCTGATAACGGCAGCCATGCCCGAAGCCTATGGTATCAAGGGGTTCCACAAAGAGAACCTGCCGATTCTTCCTCCCGTCTTTACCCTTATTCCCCGTCAGATTAAGGAGGGCAAAGGTTATAAAGCCGATGCTGCGGCAGTCGCCCAATTGAAAGTCATCGAAAAACTCTTCCGAGCGTGCGAAGGCATTATTGTAGCCACCGATGCCGGAAGGGAAGGTGAGTTGATCTTCAGGTTCATCTATGAGTATCTCGGCATCGCCAAACCCTTCGACCGCCTATGGATCAGTTCCTTGACGGATAAAGCCATCAAAGAGGGACTTGCCCATCTGCAAAGCGGAGCGGCGTATGACAATCTCTATTATGCCGCCCGTGCCCGCAGCGAAGCCGACTGGTTGGTGGGTATCAATGCCACCCAAGCCATATCCATTGCGGCAGGAAGAGGCACTTACTCCTTGGGTAGGGTACAGACTCCGACTCTCTGTATGGTCTGTTCCCGTTTCTTGGAGAACAAGAAGTTCGAGCCGCAGCCATTCTGGCAACTCAGCCTTACTGTAAAGGAAGGTGATGAGAGTTTCCGTTTTTCTTCTGCCGACCGCTGGTTTGATAAGACGGAAGCCACCGCCCTGTATGATAAACTCAAACAGGCTCCTTATGCCACCGTGGAAACGATTGTGCGCAAGGAGACCAGACAGGAGCCACCGCTTCTGTACGACTTGACCACCCTACAGAAAGAAGCGAACAGTCGGTTCGGCTATTCGGCGGAACAAACCCTTTCCTTGGCGCAGAAACTCTACGAGAAGGCGTACATCACCTATCCACGCACGGGCAGCCGTCATATCCCTGAAGATGTGTTTGCCGAAATACCTGCCTTGATAGCCTTTTTGCACGACCATTCCGTTTGGGGCCTCCATGCCCGCCGACTAACCGAATTTAATGCGCATTCGGTGGATGGCAAGAAAGTGACCGATCACCACGCTCTGCTCATTACGAGCAAGAAGCCGATAGACGTGTTTGGAGATGAGGCGGTCATCTACGATATGATAGCCGGACGTATGCTCGAAGCCTTTTCCGCCCATTGTGTGAAAGATGTCAGTACGGTTACTGCCATTTGTAAAGGTATAAAGTTCATCCTCAAAGGTGAAATCATCAAGGAAGAGGGTTGGCGTGCCGTCCTCAAAAACAGCAGGAAAAAAGACAAGGAGCAAGCAGAAGCCGAAGAACGGGAAAGTCGGGAGAATGGAGAAGGTATTATCATCCCCCAATGGGAGGAAGGCGGACAGCTTCCGCTCTGTGCCTGTTCGCTGGCACAAGGAACGACCAAGCCCAAGCCCCTGCACACGGAAAGTTCGCTGTTGGCAGCTATGGAGACGGCAGGTAAGGAATTGGAGGACGAGGAATTGCGTGCGCAGCTCAAAGATTGCGGTATCGGCACACCCGCAACCCGTGCCGCCATCATCGAAACCCTCTTTGCCCGTGAATACATGGTGCGCCAAAAGAAGTCGCTCGTCCCTACTGAGAAAGGACTTGCCGTCTATTCCATCGTTAGGGAAATGAAAATCGGCAATGCCGAGATGACCGGACAGTGGGAAGCGGACTTGGCGAGAATCGAACGGGGAGAGTTGAAAGAGCAAGAGTTTCGCAAGGGTATCGAAAACTACGCCACACAGATTACCGACGAACTGCTCTCCTCCAAAATCCTCTTCCCCAAGAAACAGAGCGACATCCATTGCCCCAAATGCGGCAAAGGCTCATTGGTCTTCTATCCCCGATGTGCCAAATGTTCCGATCCCGATTGCGGACTGACGCTTTTCCGCAGCGTGGCAGGCAAGAGCCTCACCGACGAGCAACTGACGCAGTTGGCGGTGAACGGGGAGACAGGTATCATCAAGGGCTTCACCTCCAAAGCGGGCAAGAGCTTCGAGGCTTCGCTCTCCTTGGACGGGGAGTTCAAGACGGTCTTTGTCTTTCCCGAACGCAAGAAAACGGGCAAATCCCGAAGGTAAATCCCCGTAAATTGCTAATTTTGCCACTGAATGATGCGGTCATAAACAATCATCATGTTTTTACTGCGGATTTTAGTGGTGGCACTCGGCGGGGACGTCGAGTGCCTTTGCATTATAATGTCATGCCCTAAAAGACACCGGAGAGCCTTTCTTTCCAAACCGGACGACTGAAAGGCAAAAAGCTTATAAGCTTTCTCTCAATTACTCCTAAGCTTTTGCCCAATTACTTAGGTGCTTTTCAGGGCAACTCAAAACATTCACTAAAATCATAGATATGACAGCCATTCATTTTTCATACTACGAGCTATCCCTGCTCTCTTTTCTTCGGGAAAGCCATCCCGAGAAAGCCGATGACATTCCTTTTATTAAGGAACGTGCGGCAGCCGCTTCCGAAGCCTATGCCGAAGCCTTCGATACGGGAGCCTCCCTCGCCGAACGTATCGGCATTGCCAATAAGACACTCTATGCGGGTCTGCACTTTTCCCGCCACGATACCATCTCCTCTGTTCTTTGGAATGAGTTCTCTGCCGAAGTGCCGCTTGAAGCGGTCAGGGAGACTGCTATCCGCCTGCGCCCACTCTTAGAAAGCATTTTCGCCAAGTATCCGATTTCGGACGAGTTCGCCTATATGCCCGAATACAACTCCCTCTATACGGAGATTACGGGTTTTGTCCAACTAAAACTCGAAGAAGATGGCAAGCTATAACAAGAAGGAGCATCTAAGGGCGAACATAGAAGCCATCAAGACCATCTTTGCCCTGCATCGGGAACAACGCACGGCAACACCCGAAGAGCGCACGATATTGGAGGCCTACACGGGCTTCGGGGCTTTGAAGTGTATCCTCTCTCCCGCCAACACGATGGAGGACATCGCCCGATGGAACAAGTCGGAGTTGGAGCTGTTCCCCTTAGTGATGGAGCTGCATCGCATCATTAGGGACAACACCACCTCCGAGTCGCAGTACAAGAGCTATATGCAGAGCCTGAAAAACTCCGTGATGACCGCTTTCTATACTCCTGCGCCCGTAGTGCAGGAGATTGCCGCTTCCTTACGGGAGGCAGGCATCGTCCCCAAGCGAATCCTTGACCCTTCAGCGGGAATGGGCGAGTTCATCCGCTCTTTTGATACCATTGCAGCCGAAGAGCATACGACCTTCGGTTTTGAGAAAGACATCCTTACGGGACAGATGCTCTCCGCTCTGCATCCTGAAGACAAGATACGCATCCGAGGCTTCGAGGAAATCGAATCCAAGCTCGGAGGTTATTTCGATGTGGTCAGCAGCAACATTCCTTTCGGAGATGTGGCCGTCTTCGACCCTGTTTTCAGCAAGACAGACGAACCTGCCCGAAAGATCGCCCGCATGTCCCTGCACAATTACTTTTTCGTCAAGGGGGTGGATATGCTCCGCGAAGGCGGTGTGTTGGCATTCATTACCTCGCAAGGAGTCATGAATGCCCCGACAAACGAGCCGGTACGGGAGTGGCTGGTGAGCCATACCCGCCTTATTTCGGCAGTCCGCCTGCCCAACAATCTCTTCTCGGAAAATGCAGGGACGGAAGTGGGCAGTGACCTTATCGTCCTGCAAAAGCAGAGTGGGAAAAAGGAACTGACCGAAGAAGAACAGCGTTTCATCAAGAGTGAGAAACGCCCCAGCGGAGTGCTATTCAACACCTATCTGCGAAGTATGTCGCAAATCGTGCATACCGAATGGAAGCAGGATACCGACCCTTACGGCAAGCCCGCCATCCTGTTCCATCACGAGGGCGGAGCGGAAGGCATCGCCACCGATATGGGCAAAATCCTGCGAGCTGATTTAGCCAAACGCTTGGACGTGGCGTTGTACCAAAAGCATATCTCCATTCAGGAGCAGCCCAAAGTTACCGTTTCTGTTTCTCCCGAGGTCAAGCAGGGAGAGCCAACGCTTACGCCTGCCGCTTCGACAGGGGAGCAATCACACCGAGAGGTGGTGCAACCGAAAGAGGAACAGCCGACGGAGCAAAACCGAAGCAGTGTCACACCGCAGGTACAACTGCTCGACCTTTTCGGCAATGTTATCCCGGAGGAAAAACCCAAACGTAAAGCTGCCGCAAAACCGAAATCTGTCGTATCACCCTCCATCTTTTCCGAGACTTCACAAAGCAATGATACGGCACTGGGGCTGAAAGACACAGGAGAGCTGTGGTGGCAGCAGGACAAGGAGAAAGGGATGCAGCAGCGTCCCTATGAGGGTTTATGGCATGAACACCTCAGAGAGGGTTCTTTGCTGGCTTCGGACTTTCAGGTCGGAATGCTTGTCCGTGATATGGAGGACAACCGCATGTTTCAACCCATAGACCTCCCGTCCCAAGAACGACAGAAAATGTTGCTCTACATAGACCTGCGGGATGCCTACCACGCCCTCTATGATTATGAAGCGGAACGCAAGGTGGCGAATGAATCCTTGCGACAGAATCTCAATGAGCTGTACGACCGTTTCGTTCGGCTGTACGGGCATTTGAACGACCGCAAGAACCACGAGCAGATCCTGATGGATGCCGGGGGCAGGGAGATCCTTTTCTTGGAACGGAAGGTGGATAAAGAAACGCTCAAAGCCGATATTTTCTGTCAGCCCGTTTCTTTCAGCCTGCACGAAGTGACAGAGGTGAGCAATGCCCAAGAGGCTCTCTCGGCTTCACTCAACAAATTCGGAGCGGTGGACACCGAGTATATGCTGTCATTGCTTCCCGAAAGTTCCGAAGAGGAAATGCTCTCCGAGCTGCACGGCAGGATTTACTACAATCCCTTGGAGGGAGGGTATGAAATTGCCGAAAAGTTCATATCGGGCAATGTGGTTGCTGCATCGGAGCGTATCGGACAATATCTATTGGAGCATCCGGAGGACACAAGGGCGCAAGCCTCCTTGCAGGCACTGAAAGATGCCATCCCCGAACCAATTCCCTTCGTGGACTTGGATTTCAACTTCGGGGAGCGATGGATTCCTGTAAATCTCTACTCCGATTATGCCTCGCACCTTTTCGACACGGAGGTGATGATACGCTACAATTCAAGTGCGGACGAATACTCCGTGGAGGCACGGATGCACAATGCCAATATCTGGGACAGGTTCTGTGTGCGGGGACAGCATCGTCGATACGATGGCATTGCCCTGATGAAACACGCCCTGCTGAATACGACGCCCGACATCACCAAGAAAATCATGGTCGGCGACAAGGAGGTCAAGGTACGGGACACGGAAGCCATACAGATGGCAAACGCTAAAATCGATGAGATACGAAACGGCTTCACCGATTGGCTGAACGAGCAGAGCGATGAGTTCAAGCAGCGGTTGGAGAAACTCTACAATGACACTTTCAATTGTTTTGTGCGTCCCCAGTATGATGGTTCCCATCAGACATTCCCCGACCTTAATCTGAAAGGCTTGGGTATCGAAAGCCTGTACGATAGTCAGAAGGATGCCGTGTGGATGTTGAAGCTTAACGGAGGAGGTATCTGTGACCATCAAGTAGGGGCAGGGAAAACGCTCATCATGTGTACCGCTGCTTATGAGATGAAACGGCTCCGGCTTGCGAAAAAAACGGAGAGAATCCCCCTTCCACGCTG